>Ga0308159_1000680_pt1 | contig 68882 bp, 53 predicted proteins | sample PhyCR1_FD_201040 | JGI IMG/M metagenome (GOLD analysis project Ga0308159, IMG submission 201040) | Phyllosphere microbial communities from UC Gill Tract Community Farm, Albany, California, United States - DLSLC.R1 | ecosystem: Host-associated > Plants > Phyllosphere > Unclassified | place: USA...
AGGCCCCTTGCTGGATTGACAAAGCGCTTTGGGTACTTTGGCGCTCCAAAATGCGCAGCATTCTTGAACACCGCTAAAAACAATATTAACCGTGAAAAATTGCCATGCCCCCGCGGCAAAGAGCGGGAAAAAGATCTTTATAAATTAATTGTGTCCACACGATAGTCATTTGGAGGGGTGCCTGAAAGGCGGAGTGGTTTAATTGCATCACTATTTAATTCCGTTATTCAACAATGAGTTTGCTTCGTGCCTCGCAATAATGACCCTTCATATTTTGCTTTTATAAGAGATGATTTTCTCCAATCATCGTCATAACGGGGAGGCTCTTTCAGCCGACGAAGCAATCTTAAAGCGATCTAGTAATTCGATGAATAGGCCTCGACGTTGAGTCTTAGAAACAAAAAGCCCTGGTCCATGTTTCCACAAACCAGGGCGCATAATTTAAATATTCTACTTTTTATATAAGCGTTTGATTACAATTTAACCTGGCTCGCTGAAGTAGCATACAGTCCGATTAACGCACCAGTAAATCCCTTCGCCACATTTGTGGAGAGAATATCACCTGAAACTGTTCCACCAAGATTGGTAAATTTCTTATCTCCCAAAGCATAACTGAAAGTGTAATCATCTCCCTTTGCAGCTACCTTCAAATCGATAGGCCGGTTCACATCAATTTTCACTTTTGCCAATATGGTTGATACATTATCTTCTGTACGTTGCAATAAAAGATAATAGGCATCAACCTTTTTAGTTACACCGAAAACATAGTGATAACTTTCTTTTTGCAAACAAACAATTCCAGCCAGATCCTCTTCTGATCCTGGTTTATAATTCATGGTTACCGTAGCAGAAAAATTATTATGTTGCTGGCGTTGAAAAAGTGCAGAAATGGGTTCAACCGCTTTAACATCTACCGCATAAGGTTTAACTAAAAGCCCTTTAGCCGTTGTAGTTGCAAAACCTTCTCTTGGTCCCCTCAGTCCAATCCAACGATAATCTAATTTCTCAGCTGTAAAATTATCCTTAAAAGTAAAGTTACCATTCGGGAAGAATCCTTGCTTTCCGGTATTATTTTTCACGCCTGCAGGCATTTTCAATTTAGCTTTCAGAGGTTCTAACCCTCCTTCGAAGATTGGAAATTCGCCTGTCCAGTTTACGGGTAACATATAAGTTTCACGACCGGTGTTCACCCTGTCTTTTTCGTTTGGCCTAATGCCTAAAAACACACCATAATACTGACCACCTGGTCCTTCTACCAAATCTGCATGGCCAGCCCAATCTACTTTATCTACCCGTTTTGCAGGAAGATGACGCTGACTTAAAATAGGATTTTTAGGCGCAGGAACATAAGGTCCTTTAGCATTATCGCTGATAAAAACCACTTCGCTATGTGCTCCACCAGTTCCTCCTTCGGCACACATCAGGTAATATTTATTGTTCTTTTTATAAATATGAGGGGCTTCAATCCAGATGGGGTGTTTGCTTAAATCCACGCCGCCATTCACAATAATTTTATCCGTACCCGGAATGATTTGATCCTTTTCCAGATCATATTCCCAGATTTTGATGGCCCGGTGTCCGGTATAAAGCTCTTTTTCAGGAGCATCGTTATGCACGACATAGGCTTTTCCATTATCATCAAAAAACAGAGAAGGATCAATCCCGTCGAATTTAAGTTTATAAGGCTCGCTCCATCCTTTTGCCGGATCTTTAGTTTTAACCACCATATTTCCCATCCCACCAGCAATTTGAGTGGTGATCATATAAAAAGTATCATTCAATTTGTTATACAAAATAGATGGCGCATAAATGCCCGCACTCATGCCCGAACGTTCTACTTTAAGCTGGGAAGTACGGTCTAAAACGTGTCCGAGCTGTTTCCAGTTCACTAAATCTTTAGAATGAAAAATGGGAACCCCAGGAAAAAATGCAAAAGATGAAACCACCAGGTAATAATCATCTCCTTTTTTGGTAATACTGGGATCAGGATAACAGCCCTGAAGGATTGGAGAGTAAAACTCATCTGCCTTCAATGGATATTTTTTATAAATATCATCATCACCCTGGTAAATATAATTGCTGAATAAAGGTGTAGCTGTTGGCACAGGTTTCACACCAGGATCATCCTGTCTGAAAGCCGTAATTAAGACAAATATGGAGCATGTCAGTGAGATGGCAAGCAACAGCTTTTTTGAAAATCTTTGTGATCGAAAATTTTTCTTGTTTGAAAATAATTGAGGAATGGATTTGTTCATAAATCGGTTATATATTGGTTATTAATGATGATGAATAGATTCAAAATAGTGCGACTTCATCATCTTTTATAAACTTCGAAGATAGGCTTATAACCTGCCCTGGCGTTGAACTATTGATTAAAATGCTAGCATTATTGTTCAATCCTGTTGGAAAATATCTTTGTTTTTACTCTTTCATTTTAATAGCAGGTTTTTCAGACAAATGAAAATAATCGAAATCTGCAAAGCCGCCTGTTTCTGTTGTAGCATAATTAAAAAGTGTAAAGCGGTAACCCATAAAATGAGGAATGGTATAGCTCATTTTTACCGGATCACCAATGCTTTTCCAGTCCTTTCCATCCAAGCTGTAAAAGAATGTTGCCAGGTCTTTTCTTTCTGCAAAATCGCAATCTATCCTAAAGTAAACTTTGTTTTGCAACAATGGAATAGCAACTGATGATATGGCTTTTCCGCCAGAAGCATTGATAAAAACAATCGATTTCTTTCCATTTTCTAGCTTCACACCAATCTGTCCGTAATTTTTCTGTAACACCGCTAGGCCGGCAAAATCGCCGTTTTTCATATTCGATAAATTTAAAGCTGTACTGCCTGATGAAAATGGCCCGATGGTTCTTTGTGTGAGGGTATTTCGGGCAGATAAAAAGCTGGTATCAATCCGGCTGGTGGTCAATCGCAAAAAACCTTTTCTCTGGCGAACCGACCAATATTTAGCATCAGGATTGTGGTTCCATTGCCAAACCAAAGGCAAATCACGATCTTTTTTTGAGCGTGTAAAATCATCGGATGCGGCAATGGCTGGAATCATGCCCTTACTTAGCGGTAAATCCAGCATTTCAGGCACTTTCCCGTCCGTACCCAAAACCGGCCATCCATCTTTCCAGGTTAATGGTACCAGATAGGGAATCCGTCCGACCGCTCCGTTATCGCGAAACAAATAAGCGAACCAATTTCCATCCGGGGTATCAATCAGGCCGCCTTGTGCTACGCCTTTATCTTGCAAAGCTACCCTTCCTTCGTATGGACCAGTTAAATGATCCGAACGATGGATCACCACCGTGCGCATCCCTCCCCTTGGCCAGGTAATATTAAAAAGATAATATTTTCCGTTCACTTTAAACAATTGAGAACCTTCTGCAGGCAAACCACCTGCATTGCCAGAAGGAAGACCTGCATCTTCAATCAGTACCTGCTCAGGCACATCGGTATTGATTCCGCTCAGATCGGCCTTCAACTCAACCAGTTTAATTTTGCCACTGCCATAAACCATGTAAGCTTTTCCGTTATCAAAAAACAAGGAATGATCGTGCAGGCTGGGTTTGAAGTCAATGCGATCCCAGTTTCCTTTTTCAATATCCCTGGTGCTGAAGATTGTGGTCTTTCCAGTGGTTTGGGCAAAAGTGCTCACATAAAAAGTTCCTTCATGGTAACGCAAACTACTTGCCCAAGAGCCTTTTCCGTAAGCATTTTTTCCATTAGTGAGGTTCAATGCATCAACATCAGCCAGCGTATCATAAGCATAACCTACCATTTGCCAGTTCACCAGGTCTTGTGATTTCATGATGGGCAAACCCGGACTCATGTGCATTGTGGTGCTACTCATGTAATACGTATCACCTACGCGAACCATGGAAAGATCGGGCACATCTGCATAAATGATTGGATTTTGTGCCTTTTGCTGGGCAAATGACTGATTATTTATTAAAGCTATAAAAAGCAGGCAGACGATAATATTTTTCATTTTCTGTATTTGGTATTTACTGGAAGAATCATTTTAATAAAGCGTATAAGATTTTCCCGCAACCGTCGGAATATCATATAAAAATGTTTTTTGCACAACCGGATCAGCGGTTATTGCACTTTCAGAAAGCAGAGCATTAGGTGTTTTAGCAACAATATAAAATGCATTAGGATTGTTGCCTTTAGCAGTCTTAAGGACAAAATCTTTGCCTTTTAGCAGGTTAGGTACACGGATACGCAAGTTGCCACCGATTGTTGATCTGATTACCACTTTGTTCAATTTGCCATCTGCCCATACCATTTCCTGCACTTCAAAACCTCCCCTCGCCCGCAGGCCATTTACCATTCCTTTCTTTTTCCATACATCAGGAAGTGCAGGCAACAAATGCAGGGCTTCATCAGCACTTTGCATCAGCATTTCAGTAATTCCGGAGGTACAGCCAAAGTTTCCATCGATCTGAAAAGGAGGGTGCGCATCAAAAAGGTTATTATAAGTACCGCCTCCACCAGGATTTACACCTAGTGGGGTAAGCTGATTTTGAATGAGTTGATAGGCATGGTTCCCATCCTGCATCCTTGCCCACCAGTTAATTTTCCAGCCCATACTCCATCCGGTTGAGACGTCCCCCCTTTGCAAAAGGGTATTTTTTGCTGCCGAAAAAAGCAAAGGCGTGCGGTAGGGTGAAATCTGATTGGAAGGAAACAACCCGTACAGGTGTGAGATATGGCGATGTTTATCGTTAGGGCTATCAATATCATCAAGCCACTCCTGCAATTGCCCGTATTTGCCAATGTGCATGGGCGCTAATTGTGCCCGCATTTTAAACAAACTATCTCTAAAAGTTTCATCTACATTCAGGATTTTTGCGGCTTGGATAACGGATGAGAAAACATCAAATACGATCTGGTTATCCATGGTTGTCCCAGCATCAATCGAAGAGCCACCATGTGCCTTTGGTGCATTTTCGGGAGAGGTTCCCGGATTAACTACCAGCCATTTATATTTTGGGTGAACCACCAGAAAATCTTTGTAAAAAAGTGCTGCACCCTTCAAAATGGGATAAACTGTTTTCAGGTAATTTTTATCGCCGTTGTAGAGGTAATGCTGCCATAAATGTTGACTAGTCCATCCGCCACCTGCATTCCAGATGCCCCAGAAAGCACCATCCACAGGACCTGTACTTCTCCAGATATCTGTGTTATGATGGGCTACCCATCCCCTTGCGCCATACATATTTTTTGCCGTCACCGTTCCTGTAGCCGCAAGTTCCTTTACCATTTTAAGAAAAGGCTCGTGCAATTCAGCAAGATTGGTGGGCTCTGCAGGCCAGTAATTCATCTGTGCATTGATATTGATAGTATATTTACTGTCCCAGGCGGGATAAAGTTTATCATTCCAGATGCCCTGCAAATTTGCAGGTTGTCCGCCAGGTTGCGAAGAACTGATCAATAAATAACGCCCGAACTGATAGTAAAGGGTTACAAAAGCGGGATCATCAACATTCCTGAAATTTGCCAATCGCTGATTGGTTGGCAATGTTGCGGCCTTGGTTGTTCCCAAATCCAGCTGCACCCGGTTAAAATATTTTTGATATGCAGCAATATGTGTACTTAACAGATTTTCATAAGATTTAGCCGCTGCTTTGTCCAGATAATCAGCAGCTCTGGCACCTGCATCTCCACTCACATCAACATAATTATTGAAATTGGTGGCGATGGAAATATAAATGGTTACTGCATCTGCATCTTTTACCGTGATGCTGCTGTCAGAAGAGGTTATAGTCCCGCCTTCGTTTTTAAACCGGCTCATGACTTTGTATTTCACCATACCTTTCACCCCCTCATGATCACTTGAAATACCCTCCATCATCAGGTCTTTTACAGCAGAAGTTTGAATAGAAACTTTTTTAAATGGTGTAGTATAAGCTGCTGCAAAGGAAATCTGTCCAGGTTTGTTCGCTGTTAAGCGCATCACGATGACACGATTGCCAAAGGCAGCGAAAGCCGTCCGCGTATAATTTACCCCATCAACACGATAGCTGGTTTTGGCTATTGCCTTTTTCAGATCCAATTCCCGGTGATAGTTTTTGTATTCTTTTTGACCAGGAAAGATAAGTTCTAGATTACCAGCTGGCTGGAAGATTTGTCCGGACGATTTTTTTCCAAACATCACTTTATTAGCGAGGTTTTCTGCTGCTTTGTGCTTTCCATCAAAAATCAACTGCCTGATTTCTGGCAACGCATTAAGGGTTTCCGGTACATCATTCTGGTACGGACCACCACTCCAAAGCGTATGTTCATTGAGTTTGAGGATTTCTTTTTCTACATTTCCATAAACCATCGCACCCAGCATACCATTTCCCAATGGCAGCGCATTTTCCCAAACATTGCCAGCTGGTTGTTCATACCAAAGCTTTAATTTAGAATCTTCGGCCTGCTGGGCTTTCAATAGCGAAGTTGACGCAATAGAAACACACACCATCAAAACCAATGCAGCACTTACTTTTTTGGTAAATTTCATCGCAATTTTTAATAAAGGAAAATCCATTATTTAAACAATAAAGCAGAAAACTGGTACAGATTATTGCGCCATACCGGCCAGGTATGTCCGCCTGGATATTCCTGGTAAGTATATTTGATCTCCATGTTCTTTAGTTTATCCATCATAATCTGACAATTGTTATAGGCAATATCTTCCTTGCCACCCATTGAAATCCAGAATTGTTTCAGGTTGGTGTTGATCTTTTCACGGTTGTTTTTCATAAACTCATATTGCGCATCCGCTACTTCATTCTGGCGACCTACGATCCAACCAGAACTAAACACACCCAGATAGGCAAAATCATCTGTATTTCTAACGCCTGTATAGAGCGTATGCATTCCGCCCATTGATAAGCCAGCTAAAGCCCTATTTGCAGCATCAGCTTTAATACGGTAAGTTTTTTCAACCAGAGGAATGATCACTTCTTTCAGTTCAGATTCGAATATTTTCAATCCACTTTCAGCAAAAGCAGAGCCACCAACGTTGGCATCTGGCATTACAATGAGCATGGGTTTTGCCTTTTGAGCAGCAATGAGGTTATCCAGAATCAGATCTGTTTTTCCCTGGTTTGCCCATCCCGTTTCATCTTCACCGCCACCGTGAAGAATGTAAAGTACAGGATATTTCTCATCGGTATTGGCATCATAACCAGGTGGCGTGTATACATAAAATTGTCGCCATGAATTGGTTATCTTCGAAAAATACTTTTTGATGCGGATATCGCCATGTGGCACATCTTTCAAGGCATAATAACCACCACCAGCAAATGGAATTTCAATCCCACTGGCCATTCTACCCATGCCGTAATAGGTTTTACTGGCAGGATCAGCTATTGGAACACCATCAATAATTAACGAATAATAATGAAAGCCTTCGCCAATAGAATCGGTTGTGACCGTCCACTTTCCCTGGTTATCCTTCACCATATCATATTTTTTTCCTAAATCTACTTGTACCTTTTGGGCATCAGGTGCAGCAACACTAAACATCACACGGTGGTTATCCAGAATCTGCGGATATTTATTTGACCCAATATTAGTAGAAGCCGGAACGCCCGATACTGGATATTTAGAAAAAGTGGTCGTATCTACAGGTTTAAAAATCAATTGCGAAAACATATATAAACCATCTTTCCATACCTTAAAATCATGTACACCTGGCTCTATAAAATAAATATGAGGCACATCATTTTTAAGTAGGTAATCATGTGTGCGTTTACTAAAGCTGATCAGGTTGTCGCTGGCTCCGCAAGATATAAAAAGCAATTTTAATTGTTCTTTTGCTTTTTTCGGATCGGGTACCAGTTCCTGAGGTAATTTGGTATTGGGTGCAGATGAAAAACCACCTACCCAGGCAAATTTATTTAGATTGCCCAGGCCAAAGTTGAGTGATTGTCCACCACCCATTGATAAGCCTGCAATTGCCCTGTGCTCGCGGTCTTTGTACACGCTTAATTTCTTCTCCACATATGGGATGAGATCATTGAGCAAATCTTTTTCAAATTTTGCAAAAGCCTCTACTTTGTCTTTCGCCATGATGTTTCCCGTTGCCCGGTCATCTTTCATGGCTCTTCCGTTAGGCATTACCACCACCATTGGTTCAATTTTTCCGGCCGCAGAAAGGTTGTCAAGAATAACTTGTGGTTTTCCACCCCTGAACCATTCTTTTTCATCGCCTCCTATGCCATGTAATAAGTAAAGAACGGGATACTTTTTATTTTTAACATATCCCGGCGGGGTGTAAACTAAGGCTCTGCGATTGTTGCCAACCGTTTTGGAAGCATAAGTGAGGGTATCGATTTTTCCATGTGGGATATTGGGTTTTTCTACATCAAACTCCGGCGGACCAGGTGTTACAATGCCTTGTGAGAAAGCCGGAAAGGTAAATAGCACTGAGATTCCAAAGAGTAAAGCTAAATGGAATGGCGAAGGTCTAAACAATTTAATCATATTTGGTGATGTTAATTTAAGGTTATTAGGTACAGCTGTACTGCTCTTCATTGATAATTTAAACAACTTATTTAGCGTTTACCAACCGCAGCAACACCTTCAGTAGTTTGCATGACCTTCTGAATCGTACCATCCTGATTATAATGCATATAGTCGATACAAATTGATCTTCTGTAACTTCCACCCGTTGGCAACGTACCATTATGATAGAAAAAATAAGATTTTCCTTTAAAATCTACAATTCCCGGATGAGTAGTGAAACTATTGGGTACGTTTTCCTGAATAATTCCTTTGTACGCCCAAGGCCCCTGCAAACTTTTAGCCATACAATATTCAATCATTTCTGGTTTGGTACCTGCTCCTGCATAAACCAGATAATAATTTCCCTTTCTTTTATAAACCCAAGGCCCTTCTATATAGTTTTTAATATCTAATACCGTAATCTGGCCATCCAGTTCCGTCATGTTTTTTTTAAGTTTTACACTTTTACAACTGCCATTTCCCCAGAAAAGATAAGCCTGCCCATCGTCATCAATAAATACAGTAGGGTCAATATCATCCCATCCATGTTTTTTATCTTTTGTCATTTCATTGGTGATCAATGCTTTTCCAATCGCATCTTTAAACGGCCCTGTCGGACTATCTGATACGGCCACGCCAATGGCCATTCCGCCACCACTTTCTGCATTTTTCTGATGCCCTGTTGATACATACCAATAAAATTTGCCATCCCGGTAAATGCATTGGGCAGCATAAGCATCGCCTCCGGCCCATGAAAATGTTTTCGGTGAAAGCAAGGTACCATGGTCTTTCCAATCGACCATATTTTGAGAGGAAAACACATGCCAGTCGGGCATTTTGTAGTTAGTGTCTTTTACCGTAGCGGTATCATGACCAGCATACAAATAAACTGTATTTTTATATACGATTGGTGCAGGATCGGCAGTGAAAATGTTTTTGATAATGGGATTCTGCGCCTTTAAATTACTTTTTACTGAGCAGATCACCGCAATCAGCAATATGAGGCAAGAAGTTTTCATATGATTGGTATTTGGTTAGTTTAACAATTAAGCTACAGGTCTTTATTCTTTCTTTTTAACAGAGAAAGCATTTGTGCTGCATATCGTTTGCCTAGTTCTCGGTAGCCTGCTGCATTAAAATGGAGCTTATCAGCAGCAACGGTACAACCTTTAGAGGAGATCACATGCGCACTTGAAATGGCTTGGGGCAGCCTTGCGATGATATCATTCATGCTTGCACAAACGCCACCTTGGTCTGCATTGACTACTTCGCCCGCAAGTAAAGGAACACTATTGGCTTTAAGATTGAGGTCTTTCAGTAAATTATCATATACGCCCTTCACTTTATTTACCCATAAGCTGTCGCCAGTATTGGATTCTCCCTGATGAAGCAGAATGCCTTTGATTACGCCTTTTTTCTGCGCTTCTTTTGCGAGACTGAGCAAACGACCATAAGGATTGCCATCATATTGTTTTAGCATACCTTTCATCCATTCTGGTGCCGTAGCGGTATAAGATGGGTAATTATCTTTATCAAATAATTCAATTTTGCATCCGCCAACCGCAACTAAAATTACTCCAACGCGTACTTTTTTTGGAAGTTCAGCAACCATCGTACGGCCGAAATAATCAACTGGTGTTAAGCCGGTATTGCAACGAGCTAAAGGTGGAACAGCAGTGTACCATTGATTCATTTCCCGCTTCAGATCCAAACAATTTACGGCCTGCAATAACTGAAAACGTAGATCAACCTGAACGGTATCCTGTGGTTCAAAACGGGCATTACCTTCCATATTCGATTGCCCCAGGCAAAGGTAAATATGAAAATTAGGGTCTTGTGCGTAGGAGGCTGATGGAGCCAGAAGTGCAAAAGTAAATGCTAAACTGGTAAGCGATAAAATTTTGGTTAGAAGTTTTTTGTAATTCATCCTCATAAATTTGTATTCAAGAGGGTATACCTTATATTGAACCACCCATAAATTATTGATGGATGCAATCAGGAATACCGCACAGGATAAAACTAGGTGATACGCTTATTCCAGACGGGAAGTTTTGATGATTATTATAGAAAATATGTTTACAGGCTATTGCACGAGGTAACGCTTTGGATACAAATAAAATCAAGTTGGCTTTTTAATCAAAAATAATTGAAGTTTATCCTCTTTTTGTTTTTGCTTTCCTTTTTGTTTCTTAAAAGAAATTTCGGTGTGGTTATTGTTTAATATATTTTTATAAATTGTATTTGAGTATTATCAATAAATAAAAAAATGTCAAGTAGTATTATAGATAGTAGAGTTAGTGTTAATGCCATAATAAATGCGAATAAAAAACGTATTAACAGAAGACATATTGCTACAGATAATAATAGAATAAATGGAGAAATCCATGTCAAATTTTCAACTGGTTTAACCACCAAAGAGGTTATTATTACCAAAGAGCAAATTTCATCTGCATATCGTAAAGCTCTTCACCAGAATGGAAAGAAAGTATAATTTTATCTATTCGCAACTGGTTGAAGATGAATATGATTTTGTAGGCCAGATCGCTTATTCATTGTATAAGCAAGATAAAATTACTCATATTGAAACCTATTTAAACGAAAAAGGTATTGAAATTACACCAACAGAGCTTGATAAATTTCATGAAATGTCATGTAAAGAAATCGTTATTCAAGCTTATCGCAGGTAAGCAGAAGATATTCTGGGTGCATTTATCAATGATGCTTTAGGTGAAGCCACAGAAGAAATCAAATTAAATGCAATTAATAATCATGCAGAAATTTTAAGAGATATCATCAAACCAATTACACCAGCTTCAAAAATGAAGCAATTTTGGACCAGAGTTTTGCAAAGTGTAATGGCAAACCTAACTCTTTCTGCAATTTTAGCATTAATTATATTACTATTATTTGTAAGTAGGGTTGGCTTTTTAGGTGCCATCGAAAGCATTTATAATGTAAAATTTACTCCAGAAAAAACCCTTAAAAAATAACGGGCAGTTTTTAAGAACCATTTTTTGAACTATAAACAACTTTAGGATTAATCTAATCTAAACAGCCTATTTACCTATCAGTACGAAATGGCGAGGCCGGAAGGTTTTCTTGATTATACAAATTTGGATTGACAGGATTATCTGCCCAGGCATAACGGACATACATCGGTTTAGTAATTTGAGGCGAATACACAATCACCTTCTCTCCCTTAATTTTTGCATTTGCCCATACAAATTTTTTATCTGCCCCGGCGATTTCAAATTGAGATAGTGCTTCACCATCACTTGATTTTAGTCCTGAACCAATATGATCGAAATTGAGGATAATCTGGTTACCTTCAACCGTTGAGGATGTATAAATTGGGCCCGAATAAACGAGTTTTTTCTCCCCATAGCTCCATCGTTTAGCAATCAGCGCCAGGCGTTCGCCAACATCTTTTTTATCATCTGGATGGATGTCGTTCCACTCTCCAAGATCAATCGTAACCGCCATACCCGTATGAGGTACTTTGAGTGTTTCCAACCCAGCCTCCCTTAACAAGGCCCAGGCACTTTCACCAGGCTGGTAGCGCATATCGCCATAATTAGGCAATTGAACATAGTAAAACGGAAGTTCGGGTCTTTTAAATTGAGCTCGCCAGTATTGAATCATTGCAGGTAATAATTTTTTATAGGCCAATGCATTGCCCACATTACTTTCACCCTGATACCACAATACGCCTTTTACTCCATACTGAACAATGGGCGCAATCATGGCATTATAAAGTGTAGTAGGTTGCGCTTGTTCCTGAATCCGGAATGGTCCGCCTCTAAATGCAGGGCGATAGGCTTCTCCTACTTTGTATCGCCATTCACCCTTTAAGTCAATAGATTTTTGATTGGCTTCGAGTAAGTAAGGCTTATCGGGTACAAAACCACCCTTTCCATTTGAATTTTCTATCCGAATCACCAGGATATTTTTGCCTGGCTTTAATATTCCAGCTGGAACAGGATATCTCCTTTGAGGATATTGATAGCCGGTTGAACCTACAAGTGTTCCATTGATGTAAAAGCGGTCGGCATCTACAATTCTTCCCATTTGGATAAAAGCAGGAACGCCTGCCATGGCAGCGGGGATTTCTATTTCCTTTCTGAACCAGACCACTCCATCCAAATCTCTCATGCCCTGATCTTCCCAATAGCCAGGAAGGTAAAATTTACGCCAACCTTTCGGCTGATATTGTGGATCAAACCATTTCACTGCTTCCAACATACCTTTATCAGCACTCACCACCGGGGGTGGTTGGTTGGCATCAGCTAGTCTGTTAATTTTATTAACCGCTGCACTGTCTTTATTGCGTTCGATGATTTTGCGCACTTCTTCCAAGTCTTTCAATCCATCTTCACCTGTCCAGGCTTCTATTGTGGTTCCGCCTACACTTGAATTGATGATGCCGATGGGTATTTTTTGTTCCTGATAAATTTTGCGTGCAAAGAAATAAGCGACTGCCGAAAAATCGTTAATCCCATCTTTGGTCGCGGGTTTCCAACTACTTTTTGGAAGATCTTCGGATGGTCCTTTTAAATTAGTGGCCGTGGGCACCCAAAATTGTCTAATCTGTGAATAATTTGCTGAGGCAATATCTTGTGCATAAGTGATATTATGCACCTTCATTTGGTGCACCATGTTTGATTGCCCAGCGCAAAGCCATATATCTCCAAAAAAAATATCTTTCAACTCCACTTTATTTTTCCCTGAAAATTCCATGGAATAAGGTCCGCCGGCTTTCATTGCAGGAAGTTTGATCAGCCATTTTTCATCAGCGCCTGCCTTAGTACTCCATTTTTTTCCATTGAATTGCAGTATAACCTGCTCACCTGGCGAAGCCCAACCCCATATTTTTAATGGGATATCTCTTTGCAGGATCATGCTGTCGCAGATGATATGGGGCAATCTGATTTGGGCATTTCCCAACAAAGCGACACAAAAAATAAAGTATAGTGAAAGTAAAATGCGCTTGATCTGGCTCATAGGATAATTGGTTACTTCAAATTTAGCTTAATTGGCCTAACCCATGAAGTAGATTTGAATAAAAAGATGTGATAAATGTTTAGGTTAATCCTTATCCGCCTGTCTGCACCTTTCCTCTAGCAGGGAAAGGGCGTGAAAAAATAAATTTAGCCTCGAAAATCGTCATTTCGACCGCAGCGGAGGAATCTTTGATCTTTGTAGATTTTATGAATAAAACCTTTTTAAAAGATCGCTCCATTTCGCTGCGCTCCAGTCGAGAGGACGACCGTTGACGAAAATACGAAAATCGTCATTCCGACCGCAGCGGAGGAATCTTTGAATCTTATTAATTTTATGAATAAAACCTTTTTAAAAAGATCGCTCCATTTCGCTGCGCTCCAGTCGAGAGGACGACCGTTGACGAAAATACGAAAATCGTCATTCCGACCGCAGCGGAGGAATCTTTGAACCTTATTAATTTTATGAATAAAACCTTTTTAAAAAGATCTCTCCATTTCGCTGCGCTCCAGTCGAGAAGACGACCATTGACGAAAATACGAAAATCGTCATTCCGACCGCAGCCGAGGAATCTTTGAACCTTATTAATTTTATGAATAAAACCTTTTTAAAGATCGCTCCATTTCGCTGCGCTCCAGTCGAGTGGACGACCATTGACGAAAACACGAAAATCGTCATTCCGACCGCAGCAGAGGAATCTTTGAATCTTATTAATTTTATAAATAAAACCTTTTTAAAAAGATCGCTCCATTTCGCTGCGCTCCAGTCGAGAAGACGACCGTTGACGAAACACGAAAATCGTCATTCCAACCTCAGCGGAGGAATCTTGAACCTTGTAAATTTTATGAATAAAACCTTTTAAAAAAATCTCTCCATTTCGCTGCGCTCCAGTCGAGAAGACGACCGTTGACGAAAATACGATAATCGTCATTCCGACCGCAGCGGAGGAATCTTTGAACCTTATTAATTTTATAAATAAAACCTTTTTAAAAAGATCGCTCCATTTCGCTGCGCTCCAGTCGAGAAGACGACCGTTGACGAAACACGAAAATCGTCATTCCAACCTCAGCGGAGGAATCTTGAACCTTGTAAATTTTATGAATAAAACCTTTTAAAAAAATCTCTCCATTTCGCTGCGCTCCAGTCGAGAGGACAACCGTTGACGAAAATACGAAAATCGTCATTCCGACCGCAGCGGAGGAATCTTTGAACCTTATTAATTTTATGAATAAAACCTTTTTAAAAAGATCGCTCCATTTCGCTGCGCTCCAGTCGAGAAGACGACCGTTGACGAAAACACGATAATCGTCATTCCGACCGCAGCCGAGGAATCTTTGAACCAAGCGAACAAGTTTACCTCGGAGAGAGGACAAGCATTATTTATCCTTTATCATATGCTCCTCCAATTTCCGTTTCAAACTCATATACTCAGAAGGTTGCATGTTGTATTTGGCCTTGAAAGATTTGGCAAAATAATTCGGAGTGGCAAAACCCACCATATAAGCAATCTGCGACACATTTAAATCGCTCTTCTCCAGCAATACGGTTGCTTTATCAAGCTTCACCGAACGGATATACTCTACCGGCGAAAGACCTGTTAATTCTAAAATCTTGTGGTAAAGCGAACCCCTGCTCATGCCCACATGTTTACTCAAATCCTCTACAGATAGCTTTGGATTATTCAGGTTTTCTTCGATGTACAATGCCACCTTATTCAGCAAACGGTTACTATGAGATTCAATTAATACCTCTGGTGCCTGAACTTTGATCTGCTTGGTATAAGTATCCCGCAACCTTTGGTTTAAAGCCAGCAGATTTTTAATCTTAGCGTGCAGAATTTCGAAATTAAAAGGTTTGGTGAGGTAATCATTTGCACCCGTTTCTAATCCTTTGATCTGTTCTTCTTCACCCGTTAAGGCTGTTAATAATATGACTGGGATGTGGTTCGTACGTTTATCCGATTTCAACTTTTTGCACAATTCAATCCCGTTCATATACGGCATATTAATGTCGCTCACAATGATTTGCGGATGGTTGGCCAATGCTTTTTGCCACCCTTCCTGACCATTACAAGCTTCATGCACCTTGAAAGACGACTTCAATCCATCTTTCAGGTAAAACCTGAAATCTTCGTTATCTTCTATCAACAAAATAGAAGGAATTTCTGATCCCGGAGTTTGAGCAATTGCTTCATCAGCCTTTTCTTCAACAGCATCCACAGCAGTAGTGGGATCAGAGAAATCTATTGTTAATTCTTCCGAAAATTCAGCTTCAGCAAAAGGCAGTTCAATAATAAAAGTACTGCCTGTTCCCGGCTCACTTTGTACGGTAATATCGCCACCATGCAGTTTCACAAACTCTTTGGCAATCGACAAACCAATGCCACTTCCCTGATTTAAAATCGGGGCAATTCCATCGGCCTGAAAGAAACGTTCAAAGATTTTCTGCTGATCAGCTTCAGTGATGCCAATACCAGTATCCGCCACTTTAATAATCAAAGCTGATTGACCGCTTCCCGCTGAAGATTCCTTTTTCTCCAGTTCAACAGAAATAGCGCCTCCTAACGAAGTAAATTTAAAAGCATTAGACAACAAGTTATAAAGTACCCGTTCTATCTTATCCTGATCGAAAGCAGCATTGAAATACCGCAGCTGACTTTTGAAAATAAGCTGAATTTGTTTCCGCTCACTCAGGTCGTTGAAAGATTCCAGCACATCCTTAATAAAAGCCACAATATCCGTTTCCGAACGGTCTAACCTCAGTTCATGATCTTCAATTTTTCTAAAATCAAGAATCTGGTTCACCAGGTTGAGTAAACGTTTGGTATTGCGCTTAATCATCCCTAGTGGTGCCGCTATTTTACTGTCTTTTTCTTCCGTAATCAGTTTATCCACCGGACCCATTATAAGCGAAAGCGGTGTCCGGAACTCATGGCTCAGGTTGGTGAGGAATTTAATTTTCAGTTTATCCAGTTCCCTCAACCTCTCGGCTTCCTGCCTTTCCTGCACCCTGCGCTGATCGGCTTTCATTTTCTCCTGAACCACAGCAAATTCCCTTTTCAGTTTTAAAATGCCGAGATGGCGAATAAATAACAAGGTTCCTGCAACCAGAACAACATAAAAGATATAGGCATAAATGCTTCGCCAGAATGGCGGTCTAACATGAATACGGATAGACGTTTCGGCGGTATTCCACAAACCATCATTGTTACTGGCTTTAACATGAAATACATAATCACCAGGATCGAGATTGGTGTAAGAAACTAATTTCGCTGAGCCAGCATTGATCCATTCATTATCAAAACCCTCTAAACGATAGGAATAGCGGTTTTGCTCTGGTGCAGTATAATTCACACTTACATAGCTCAATGTAAAGCTTTGCTTGTAATCCAGATAAATGTCTTTCGCAATAGATATATCCTCCTGAATCGGCCCGTCTTCAGCAGGAAGAACAGAAGTGTTAGATATTTTTAAGTCGGTAAAAAGTACCGAAGGCAGGTTTTTATTCTTTTTAAAATACTGTGGATTGAAATAGTTGAAGCCATCCGCACCACCGAAATAAATTTCCCCTTCAGGAGTAGAAAGACCAGCACCACCCACAAAATTGTTGTTTTGCACCCCATTGTAAATGGTGTAGTTGGTAAAAGTATGGCGTTTGCGATCAAAGCTGCTAATGCCCTTATTCGTACTCACCCAAATCCGACCTTGCTTATCTTCTTCAATGGCATAAACGGTGGCATTGTTCAGTCCTTCTTTTTCGCCGTAGGTGGTAAATTGTTTAGTTACGCGGTTGTACAAACTTAATCCACCACTAAAAGTTCCTATCCATAAATCGCCTGAATGATCTTTTAGTATGGATAAAGCTAAATCGTTAGGAAGATTATTTTTAATTTTATTTAATACGGAGAACTTTTTCTCCGCCTGGTTAAAAACAGCAATCCCTGAACCATATGAACCTATCCAGACATTTCCGGAAGGATCTTCTTCAATAAAACGAATAAAATTATTACCCGGATAATCTACTTCATTAATGGCTTTGGGGTTTTTGCAATATTTGATAATGGCTTTATGATCAGCACCCAATACATTCACCCCACCACCATTTGTACCTACCCAGATCTTCCCAAAACGGTCTTCTTTAATGCAGAAAATATCATTTGAATTTAAAGCATCGGCTCGCAGGCCTTGTTTGTACTGCTGCAATTTTTTGGTAACCAGATCCATTACCACCAAACCATTGGAATAGGTACCCACATACAGCTTATTTTGGTGGGTAAGTTGCAGCGCCATAATGGAAATGTTGTTTAAAGCACTTCCATCAGGCAGGCCAGCATTAAAGCGTTGCACCAGTTCCGTTTTGCGGTTAAACAAATTTAATCCACCCCCATCAGTCCCTACAAATATGCCATCATTATACAAGGCAAAGGAAGTAACGATAGAACCATTTAGACCGCTTTGATCTAAAACATTGCTTTGCTTTAAATGAAAAAGATTGAGGTTGGTATCATATTTACAGATTCCGCCGCGGTAAGGACCAAGCCAGTATATCCCGGCATCATCAATATAAATGCAACTAATGGATTTGCCGGTAAGGCTATAATTATCCCTCGAATCTGGCTTGTATCCAGACATCTGACCGTTCTTAATATCCAGCACATTTAGCCCATCTTCGGTTCCAATCCAAAGTTGATTATTTTGATCAACAGCCAGACTTCTGATACCATCATTCATTAATGTATTAAAATCACCTCTTCTACTTTTTAGCGATTTGAATCCTTTTCCTTCCGGAAGTAACATGCTCAGGCCATTTCTGGTACCAAACCAGATGTTTCCAGATTTGTCTTCTGCAATTGAGGATACTGAATTATCACAAAGGCTAGACGGATCGGAAGGATTATGTTGAAATAATTTAAAAGAATTTGTTGCCCTTTGGTATAAATAAATGCCATTACTGGAGCCTACCCAGATCCTACGCTTACTATCTTCAATCAGGCAATTAAAGGTTAGCGCCGGAAAAGAGCCCCTGGGATTAAACTGTCGCAGATGATTTTTGATTTTTCCACTTTTAGGATCGAGCTCATCTAAACCATTAAAGGTTGCAATCCATACTTTACCTGTATAATCATTGCAAATGGATCTGATAATATCACTGCTAAGGGTATTTGCCTGGTTGGCAGGATAAGTAATAAATTTATTTTTCTTCCGGTTATATAAGCTGAGCGAACCACCAGAAGTCCCAATCCAAAGATTTCCGGATTTATCTTCATGTAAAGTTCTAATATCATTTGATTGGATTCCGGTAGAGTCATCTGATTTATACCGGTACACAGTAAAATTGCACCCATCAAACTTATTTAATCCATCTTCAGTAGCAAACCACATTAAGCCATAATGATCTTTAAGAATGGCATTAACGGTATTGGAAGAAAGTCCATCTCTGATTTGAAGAGAAGTAAAATTTATTTTTTGCCCCTGTGCCCATCCTGATTTAACCGAAAAGACCAAAAAAAGAATACAAAAAAAAGCATTTAAAACAACGCGGTTCAGCATGATGATTAGATCAATATTTTTTACTCAGGTTAGCTGTAGAATTAAAACCGTAGAAAGTTAGTTTTTCAATACAGTTATCCAAAGTAAACAGGTCAGGTTAGATAACTTGCCTATTTTTTATGATTTGGTTAAAGGCACCAATTTATATAAAATTTACCAGTACAGCGAATCATATCTAAATTTCACTATGCCAGATAAAAAATAATCTTCATTTACAATTGGTTAAGCAGTGCTAACTTTATTAAAAGGACGTTTATAAGCTGTATTTAACAATGGACGGATCAAAGCCTTTTGCAGTGGTGTTTTAATAGGTATCATATTTGGTTATGGATAAACTTTACGCCAGAATAAAATCCCGGCAATACAAGAATGTAAAGTTAATTAAAATCAAAGCCGTAAATGGAGATTATTGTTAAAAGTGCTGTAACAGATGTTCAATTACAACTTAAATGGTGATAAAAATCCACCGGTCAAAAATATTTAAACAACAAATATTGATGTCAAATGATATAATTCAGAACATTTGTAGCCTTTATTTAGCGATACGAACACCAGTTAAAATCAAAATGTAGCGAATTTGCAAATCCAAAAGAAACCAGATATGATAAAAAGGAATGCTATAATGATGTGCGCTGTGCCCCTCATCCTTACTTGTACGATAGTTACCGCTTTTAAACCCCTGCCCCTTACTACAAAAGGCTTAAAAGATTATTATCAAAATTACTTTCCTATTGGTGTTGCCGTTACCCCTCATGATTTAACAGGGGCTAACCGCGAATTGGTACTCAATCAGTTTAATAGTGTTACCGCAGAAAATGCAATGAAAATGGGACCTATCCATCCCACCGAAAATGAATACAACTGGAAAATAGGCGATTCAATAGCCGCTTTCGCAAGAAATAACCATTTAAAAATGCGAGGACATTGCCTGGTATGGCATAGCCAAACGCCACGCTGGTTATTTAAAAATGAGCAAGGCAATACCGTAACTAAAGAAGTATTGCTTGGAAGATTAAAAGAACATATCCACACGGTTGTTAATCACTACAAAAAAGATATTTATGCCTGGGATGTAGTTAATGAAGTAATTGCAGATGATTCTACCTATTTCCGCAATTCGCAATTATATAAAATAGCTGGAGAAGATTTTGTAGAAATGGCCTTTCGCTATGCCCATGAAGCCGACCCTAAAGCCCGTTTGTTTTACAATGATTATAATACCGAACAACCTAAAAAACGTGATAAGATTTATAAAATGCTCAAAGCCTTATTGGCCAAAGGAGTACCTATTCATGGTGTTGGCTTACAAGGACATTGGTCATTAAGCCAACCAAAACGCTCCGAACTGGAAAAATCCATCACCATGTTTGCCAGCCTGGGTTTAGATGTACAGATTACTGAATTGGATGTTTCCGTTTATGCAGGCAATCAGGGCGGTCAGTTAATTCAAAATGCAGCACAAAAGGCAACGGCAGAATTTACGCCCGAAATGGAATCGCGCCAGCTTGAACAATACAAAATGATCTTTGAGGTATTAAGGAAATACAAGAAAAACATCACAGGCGTAACTTTTTGGAATCTGTCTGACCGATACACCTGGTTAGATGGCCGTGGCAAAAAAAATTATCCGCTTTTATTTGATACCGAACTCAAACCCAAAAAAGCGTTCTACGAAGTGACTAAGTTTTAAAACTTAGATCTTAATTTACCAATCTAAAAAACATTAACTACTTGCTAAAACGATTAATTCGCCATGATCATTGGTGATTGCTAACCAAAACTTATGAGAAAAACCCAACCTTTAAACATCTTAATCACCATTTTGCTTTTAACGTGCTTCAGTTCAGTGAAAGCACAGCAATACCCTTTTCAAGATTATAAGCTACCTTTTGAACGGAGAGTTGATGATCTGGTTTCACGCCTAACACTGGAAGAAAAAGTCTTTCAGATGCTCAACTCTGCCCCGGCCATTCCAAGATTAAAAATTCCGGCTTATGATTGGTGGAACGAAACCCTCCACGGTGTGGCCCGAACGCCTTTTAAAGTGACCGTGTTTCCACAAGCCATTGCCATGGCCGCCACCTTTGATTCGGATGCATTATTTAAAATGGCTGATTATTCTGCACTGGAAGGTCGTGCTATTTACAACAAAGCAGTTGAATTGGGCAGAACGAATGAACGTTATCTGGGTTTAACCTATTGGACACCCAATATTAATATTTTCCGCGATCCCCGCTGGGGAAGAGGGCAGGAAACTTATGGTGAAGATCCTTATTTAACCGCCACTTTGGGCGATGCTTTTGTAAGAGGCTTACAAGGTAATGATCCAAAATACCTGAAAGCCGCCGCCTGTGCCAAACACTATGCCGTACACAGCGGCCCTGAACCATTGCGACATGTTTTTAATGCTGATGTAAGTAAGTTCGATCTTTGGGACACCTATCTTCCTGCATTTGAAAAACTAGTTACCCAATCTAAAGTGGCAGGTGTAATGTGTGCTTACAATGCTTTTCAGGGGCAGCCGTGCTGCGCCAGCGATTTACTCATGACCGATATCCTGCGGAAGCAATGGAACTTTACTGGTTATGTTACTTCAGATTGCTGGGCGATAGATGATTTCTATAAAAACCATAAAACACATAAAGATGCTGCTGCAGCTTCTGCCGATGCAGTTTTTCATGGCACCGATATTGATTGCGGTACCGAAGCCTATAAAGCTTTACTCACCGCAGTTAAAAATGGCATTATTACCGAAAAAGACATCGATGTTTCCATCAAGCGTTTATTTATGATCCGTTTCAGGCTTGGCATGTTCGATCCGGCAGCGATGGTTAAATATGCCAATACACCCATCACCGTATTGGAAAGCAACGATCACAAAGCCCATTCCTTAAAAATGGCCCGCGAATCGATGGTTTTACTTCGCAACGAAGCCAATACCCTTCCCTTAAAGAAAGGTCTGAAGAAAATAGTGGTGCTTGGCCCCAATGCCGATAACGCCATAGCCGTTTTAGGCAACTATAACGGTACGCCATCTAAAATCACCACTGTTTTGGAAGGTATAAAAAACAAGGTTGGCCAAAACACCCAAGTGATTTATGAGCAAGCCGTATCTTTCACCAACGACACCCTTTTAAATTACCTTAACCTTGATCAGCAACTTGCCATTGATGGGAAACCGGGATTTAAAGCTGAATATTTTAAAAACCAAAATCTGGAAGGCACACCTGTGTTTAGCCAAATGGAAAGCAGCCTGAAACACGAGTGGCAGGAAGGCCAGCAAATGGAGGGAGGCCTCACCGCCAATCACTTCTCTGCTCGTTATTCCACCAATTTTAAGGCAGCGCAAACTGGCAGCATGACTTTCGAGCTGGAAGGAGATGATGGTTACCGCCTTTTCATCAATGGGAAAAAAGTGTTGGATGCCTGGACCAGAAACCGTTGGGGAGCGCAAACCTATAAACTCGAAACGGTTAAAGACAGTACGTACAAATTAGTAGTGGAATACTGGCAGGGCGAAGGGTCGGCTAAAATCCGTTTTTCTGGAGGTGCGTTTATGCGCACCGATTTTAATGCCTTAGTTAAACGGCACCAGGATGCAGATGCCTTCATTTTTGTGGGCGGCATCTCCCCTCAGCTGGAAGGCGAAGAAATGAAAGTCGATCTGCCAGGTTTTAGCGGTGGCGACAGAACCTCCATTATGCTTCCGCAGGCACAAACGGAATTTATGAAAGCCTTAAAAAACAGTGGCAAACCTGTTGTTTTTGTCATGATGACCGGAAGTGCGATAGCGATCCCCTGGGAGGCAGAAAATATTCCGGCTATTGTAAATTCCTGGTATGGCGGTCAATCGGCTGGCACTGCTGTGGCTGATCTGCTTTTTGGTGATTATAATCCATCCGGCAGGCTTCCAGTAACTTTTTACAAGAGTGATCAGGATCTGGCTAATTTTAATGATTACAGCATGGAAAACCGGACTTACCGCTATTTTAAAGGCAAACCACTTTTTGGCTTTGGCTATGGTTTAAGCTATACTTCATTTCGCTACGAAGGCTTAACCACGCCAGCCAATATCAAAGCTGGTAAAGGCACAACCCTTTCGGTAAAGATTACCAACACCGGAAAAATGCAGGGCGATGAAGTGGTGCAGCTTTATGTAACGCATAGCGATCCAAAAATTAAAACCGCCAGAAAGGCACTGAAAGGTTTCCAGCGGATTAACCTGGCACCAGGTAAAAGTCAGCTGATTAATTTTAACTTGCAACCTGATGATCTTACTTATATAGATGAAAACGGACAAAAGAAACCACTTACCGGAAAAATTAGACTTTCTGTAGGCGGCAGTCAGCCCGATGAAACCTTAAAAACCAGTGGAAATATTTTAAGCCAAACGCTCAACATCAACTAAACATGAAGAAGAACACACTCCTGCTACTGGCTCTACTGACCTGTACCTATTTTGCAAAAGCAGAAGATGGGCATGAACTATGGCTGCGGAATAAATCTGCAACAACTGTCAATATCCAGACGACTAAAAAATCTCCGGTTTTGGATATAGCAATTAATGAGCTTAAAAAAGGATGGCTGGGAAAAAATGATACAAATCTGAAGTTCGAATTTTCGACTGATGCATCCATTAAAGGTGATGGCTTTCGGCTGGAACGTTCCACCATCAAGGCTAAAACAGATTTGGGCATCCTATACGGGTCTTTCGAACTGTTAAGGCGACAATATCTGGGCAAAGCCGATGAAAGCTTTAGTTCCAACCCCTCCTATTCCCGTAGAATATTAAACCATTGGGATAACCTTGACGGATCAGTAGAACGTGGCTATGCCGGGCAATCCATCTTCTGGCGAAACGACCAGGATTTAACCATCAGCCAAGCCGATGAGGAACTTTATCGATTATATGGCAGAGCCAACGCATCCATCGGCATAAATGGCACCGTACTAAACAATGTAAATGCTTCTGCCAAAATACTAACAGCCCCCTACCTCAAAAAGGTGCAGTCCATTGCCAGAATTCTGCGTCCATATGGTTTAAAGGTTTATCTGTCTGTGAATTTTTCCGCTCCTGTTACAATTGGAAAATTAAAAACTGCCGATCCGCTTGATCCTTCGGTAAGAAAATGGTGGGCAGATAAGGCAAAAGAAATATACCAGCTTATTCCGGATTTTGGCGGATTTTTGGTGAAGGCCAATAGTGAAGGGCAACCTGGTCCGCAGGATTTTGGCCGCACACATGTAGATGGTGCCAACATGATGGCCGATGCTGTATCGCCTTTCAACGGAATCGTAATGTGGCGGGCATTTGTTTATCAAACCAGTGAACAAGACCGGACCAAACAAGCTTATAATGAGTTTCTGCGTTACGATGGTCAATTCAAAAAAAATGTGATCCTCCAGGTCAAAAACGGACCATTAGATTTTCAGCCCCGCGAACCTTTCAGCGCTTTATTTGGTGCCATGAATCAAACTCAGGTGATGCCCGAATTTCAGATTACACAGGAATATCTGGGCCAATCGAAACAACTGGCCTTCCTCTCTACCCTTTGGGAAGAATGTTTAAACAGTGATACTTACCAAAAAGGAAAAGGCAGCACCGTAGCCGCCTGTACTGATGGTACACTCAGTAAAAATCCTTTAACAGCCATTGCCGGTGTCGCGAATATCGGATCAGACCAAAACTGGACTGGCCATATCTTTGCACAATCCAACTGGTATGCCTTTGGCAGATTGGCCTGGAACAATCAGCTTAAAAGTGAAGACGTTGCCGACGAGTGGATCAGGCAAACATTTTTAGATGCCCGGGAGAAAGCGAAAGACCAGGCATTTGTAAAACCCATTAAAGAAATGATGCTCGAAAGTCGAGAAGCGATAGTGAATTATATGATGCCACTTGGCCTGCACCACATCTTTGCCGAAGGACATCACTATGGCCCTGCACCCTGGTTTGCGAATACTAAAATACGGGCTGACTGGACTTCTGTCTATTACCACAAGGCAGATACAACAGGCCTCGGCTTTAATCGGAGTCATACCGGAAGTAATTCCGTAGAACAATACCATGAACCACTTCGATCCAAATTAGATAACCTGACCACCTGTCCGGAAGAATATCTCCTGTGGTTTCATCATGTGCCCTGGATTTATAAACTTAAAAACGGCAAAGATTTATGGACCGAATTATGCTACCGCTATGATACAGGCGTAAAGCAGGTACGGACTTTTCAAAAAACATGGGATAAAGTGCATGGACTGGTAGATGAAGAACGATTCACCGCAGTACAATCTAAATTACGCACGCAAAGTCGAGATGCACAAATCTGGAAAGATGCTTGTCTGTTGTATTTCCAAACCTTTAGTAAGAGAGACATTCCCTTTGATATTGAGCGGCCTATTCATGATTTAGATGCATTAAAGGCGCTGACAAAGAGCAAAAGCTATGAGTAATTGTTTATCAATAGTTGGTGATCACACCAACCAGAGGGTTAGTATTCTAGTCATTGCGAGGCGGCTTTTTCTGTCAACGAAGCAATCTGTTTTAACGATTCAGATTGCTTCACTCCATCACTAAACCCCACCCTTCGGTTCGCAATGACAGATTTTTGTATTCTCGTCATTGCGAGGCGGCTTTTCAGCCAACGAAGCAATCTGTTTAAACGAATCAGATTGCCTCAACCAGCACTAAATCCTACCCTTAGGTTTAGCAACGAGGAATTTTCTTATTCTCCTCATTGTGAGGCGGCTTTTTCTGCCAATAAGCAATCTATCCGATTACTTATTGGTGATATTTCCTACTTCTTAAGAAGGTTAATAAGTAGTTTAGGAGTGAGTTTTGATAAATGTTATTTTAATTGCCCTTTCCCGGATAAGGATCATTTCCCATTTGAAACTCAAACATTTCCAATAAAATCATTTCTTTTTAAAAATTGATTTTATCTTTATGCTTTAATTGATTGTTCCCAAACTTCAAAAAACCGAAAACATTGACAGAATTAGCGCATGAGAAAAGGGCAGTTAGCCAGAGTATTGATTTCTATAAAATATTCAGGGTATTCTTAAGTCGTTGGTATTGGGTGGCTGGAGCAGTCGTTATAGCACTTTTTGGTGCCTGGCTTTATTTATGGTATACCCCCCCAATTTACCAAACGGGTGCATCGCTTAAGTTAGAAGAGAGTAATCCAAGTTTAGGAGCCGGTAGCGGTCAGATGGCTGCACAAAGCTACAATTACACAGATAAAATTCAGGCAGAAAGTTTTACCATCCGCAGCAATGAAGTTATTGCAAATGCTGTAAAAACACTGGATTATAAAATAAGCTATTATCTTAAAGGCCGCGTACGCACTACAGAACTTTATCCTAATGTGCCATTCGTTATTGAAATCATCAGGCAAGACAGTGTTAATTTCGGCCGCTCCCTTTATACTGTTACAGGCAAAGATAACCAGCATTTTGAGCTATTCACAGCTGAGGATGAGAAAAAAAAAGCCACTTACCAGTATAAACAGATCATAAATGTCGGTAATATGTCTTTTCGGATTATGAATAAAATCCCGGCAAACGGCACTTACCAATTTAAATTTAATAGTCAGGAAGATTTTATAGGCCGGGCAATGGGTGGTTTAAATATTGGCGAAGCGGCACGTTTTACGAATGTAATGGGCCTTAATCAAACGGATGGAAATGCTGTTTTTGCTGCTGACATTCTCAATGCCATTATGAAAGAATATGTGAAGTACGATGTGATTCAGAGAAGGCGATCAGCCAGACAAACCGTCGATTTCATTAACAGCCAACTTGGATTTATCGATACTGCCGCAGGGAAATCAGGCAATGTCCTGGCCAATTACAAAAGCCGCAATAAAATAGTAGACATCAGTTCATCTACATCCATGACAGTTGGAAAACTCACTGATTTTGAAAAACAAAAAACCGACCTTAGCTTAAAACAACTTGGAATTAAACAACTTCAGGAGCAAGTAAACAGCAATAGATCGAGGGTACAAATCGGTATGGATATCGAAGGAGAAATCAATTCGGGTATGGGTACCATGGTTACGCAATTAAACAATTTACTTGCCAGCAGAGAAGCAAAACTTAGCCAGTTTAATAGCGATTCACAGCCCATTAGACAAATTGAACAGCAAATTTCCAACGTGAAGGCTAGTATCAGAAATGCGGTTGCAAGTATGCTCCGTAAGAATGAACAAACCATTCGCTACATCGACAGCCAGATTTCCGGTGTTACACAGAGTATGAGTTCAATTCCACAAAAGGAACAAAATTTCGTGAAATTGCAAACCAACTTTGAGGTAAATAATAAAGTTCGTTCCTATCTCTCAGAGAAAAAACTGGAAGCAGAAATGAATGCCGCCGCTATTGTACCTGGCGCATCCATTGTAAACCCGGCTTACCCCTCCTATTATGCCATTTCGCCAAACAGCAGTAAAACCTACAGCATGGCTTTAATGATAGGATTAGCTTCCGGATTTGGTTTGATTTTATTGGTTCGCTTTCTTAACCCCTACATTTATGATAAGGAAACCGTTGAAGGTTTAACCCATACCCCTATTATTGGCGTTATCCGCAAATTTCCTGATTATATTGATCAAGACAGCAGACAAGCTTTATCATTATCGAAGCCAAAGTCGGTATTTGCTGAATCCGTTCGCTCTGTTCGAACAAACCTCAGTTTTTTAGCCAGCCATAAAGAAAGTAAAGTAATTTGTATTACTTCTGAAGTATCTGGAGAAGGAAAATCATTTGTAACCATTAACCTGGCCAGTACACTTGCGCTGATCGAAAAGCGGGTGATTCTAGTTGCCGCCGATTTAAGAAGATCTAAATTACACAAGGCTTTTGGCAGTGAAAACAAAAAAGGGCTTAGTTCTTTATTATCAGGACAGGCTACTTTGGATCAGGTGAGGATTCATGATGATGTACAGCATATTGATTTTATCCCATCCGGACCTGTACCACCTAATCCATCAGAACTTCTGCATACTGCAGCAATGAAAGACCTTTTGGCCAAGCTAGAGAAAGAGTATGATTATGTTTTAGTAGACACCGCACCAGTTGGACTCGTATCGGATGCAATTCCACTGATTAGAACTGCGGATATAAACTTGTTTGTCATCCGTTCAGGTGTTTCACAGCAAAGAGCCGCAAATATTCCTGAACGTTTATCAAGGGAATACGGTTTAAGCAATCTGGCCATCATCCTGAATGCATTTGGCGACGATGCGCTTCACGCAAACTATTATACCACAGATTATTCTCGCGGAGGCGGCAATAGCACTTATTACTATTCCGATTACAGTGGTTATTCAGGATCAGGATATTATGATGATGAAAACCGCAAGTGGTGGATGTTCTGGAAAAAGAAATAATAAAACAGCTTAGCCTTCAGGCTAAACATTATGCCCCAACAAATCCTGATTACAAACTGGAATTGCAACTCCAAGCAAGTTCAAAGATTCCTCCACTGCGGTCGGACGGGCTTTTCTAAGCATTTGAACTACCCGCCTTTTAACACTGAGGTCGTCCTCTCGACTGGAGCGCCTGCTTTTTTCAGGCAGCAGCGAAACGGAGAGATCTTTGAAATCAGGCTTTATTGATCTAATTTACGATTTCAATGATTCCTCCACTGCGGTCGGAATAACGGGCTTTTCTAAGCATTTAAACTACCCGCTTTTAATACCGAGGTCGTCCTCTCGACTGGAGCGCCTGCTTTTTTCAGGCAGCAGCGAAACGGAGAGATCTTTGAAATCAGGCTTTATTGATCTAATTTACGATTTCAATGATTCCTCCACTGCGCTCGGAAGGACGGGATTTTCGAAGCGCTTAAACCACCCGTCTTTTAATACCAAGGTCGTCCTTTCGACTGGAGCGCCTGCTTTTTTCAGGCGGCAGCGAAACGGAGAGATCTTTGAAAACAGGCTTTATTGATCTAATTTACGATTTCAAAGAGTCCTCCACTGCGGTCGGAATAACGGGATTTTCTAAGCGCTTAAACCACCCGTCTTTTAATACCAAGGTCGTCCTCTCGACTGGAGCGCCTGCTTTTTTCAGGCAGCAGCGAAACGGAGATATCTTTGAAAACAGGCTTTATTGATCTAATTTACGATTTCAAAGAGTCCTCCACTGCAGTCGGAATAACGGGATTTTCTAAACATTTAAACCACCTCGCCTTTTAACACTGAGGTCGTCCTCTCGACTGGAGCGCCTGCTTTTTTCAGGCAGCAGCGAAACGGAGAGATCTTTGAAAACAGGCTTTATTGATCTAATTTACGATTTCAAAGATTCCTCCACTGCGGTTGGAATAACGGGATTTTCTAAACATTTAAACCACCTCGCCTTTTAACACTGAGGTCGTCCTCTCGACTGGAGCGCCTGCTTTTTTCAGGCAGCAGCGAAACGGAGAGATCTTTGAAAACAGGCTTTATTGATCTAATTTACGATTTCAAAGATTCCTCCACTGCGGTTGGAAGGACGAAATTTCTATAGCGAGAAATCTATTTTCTTTCGCCCTTTCCCTTCAAAAGGAAAGGTGCCGATAGGCGGATAGGGGGCCATTGACTTATCGCAACAAAAAACCATAAAAATTATACCAGAATACCGTTAATTGAGTATTTTTGCAGGCATCCCCGCTGCTAACTATATGATATAAGATGACTTGCTTTAAAAGCTATGCCCTTTATTTTATTAAAAAGATCAATAGGAAAACTGATATAACATCACCTGAATCAACTCCTTAAAAGATTAATTAACAATATGATCGACAATAGTTATCGTTGGTATCCTGTTTACACACGTTCTCGGGCGGAGAAGAAAGCTTTTGATGAATTAAATAGAAAAGGAATCATCACCTATCTTCCGCTTCATAAAACACTCAAACAGTGGAGCGACCGTAAGAAATTTATTGAAGAACCTCTGCTTAAATCATATCTGTTTGTGTATATTTCAAGCAAAGAATATACAGAAGTACTGATGACGAACGGCATCGCTAGATTTCTTTACTTTTCAGGAAAGGTAGCATCAATGCCTGAGCAACAAATTGAGCATTTAAAAAAATTATTGGCTACCGAGCATGATTTAGAAGTTTTCGATTATGATATTAAACCAGGTCAGAAGGTTTTGGTAAAGGCTGGTCCCTTTAAAGATATGGTGGCAGAACTGATTTCCTTAAAAAATAAACAGCGCATTATTTTGCGTTTGGCTAATATCGGCTATTCTATTGATATTAATACCTCCATCGCATTTGTAGAACCAATATAGAAAAGATGCTGAGATTTAAAATAACAGCCTTAATTCTAAAATAAAGAATAACACACCAGTTGAAATACTTTTTTCATATCGCTAGGTTTACATATAGATTTAGCATATTTGAGGGAATACGGAATGGAAATGATCTGTAACATTTTCAAACTATATCAGCAAAATAGTTTAAGAATTAATTGTTATATCCTTAATGCTTAGTTTTGTAAATTTAACCTCCTGGAATTGAAATTCCAGGCATAATATTTTAAAGCCACACATCAGTTCATTTTTAAAAAATAAAATGTGACTGAAGGGGCGAAGCTGTGCCAGACCAGCATTCAAATGACTTATACGAAACATCATTTATCTTCAAAATATTGGCTGACCTCATCAAAAAGGACTACATTAAAACAAGTAATAAGTGTGTAGAATTGCCGGAATCATAGATAAAAAAGCAAATTCAGTGCAACTTTGGCAGGATGTAAAGTACATGTGTGATACCATGCAGCACGGAGGCCCGGATGATGAAGGTTTTTACGCTGATGAAACACTCGGTTTACAATTTGGCCACCGCAGACTAGCATTAATAGACCTCACCGCAGGTGGACATCAGCCAATGTTAGCGGTGGAAGATAAACTCGCCATTACCTTCAATGGGGAAATATATAATTTCAAAGAATTAAAGAAGGAATTATCAGCAATTGGCTACCCCTTCTGCACACAAAGTGATACTGAGGTGATCTTGGCTGCCTACCATACCTGGGGCGTAAATAGTTTCCGCAAATTTAATGGAATGTTTGCTTTTGCCTTGCATGATCAATCTCAACAGCATACCTACCTCGTTCGTGATCAAGCTGGCATTAAACCCCTTTACTATTCTATTCTGGATCAACAGCTAATCTTTTCTTCAGAAGTTAAGGCTTTTAAAAAAAGCAGTTACACTTTTGCAGAAAACAAAAACTGGAAAACGTATTTCCTGGCTTTTGGACATATCCCCCAACCTTTTACCACATTGCAGGATGTATTTTCATTGAAACCCGGGCATTACCTGAAATGGGATCATGAACATCACGATCATGAAATTATCTCATTTGAACCAGTGCCACCTTCAGCTTTAATCACCTCTCCATTGCAAGCTGCCGAAAACTTAGGTAAAAGCCTGGAAGAAGCCGTTCAATGCCATTTAATTGCTGATGCCCCTATTGGCGTGTTTTTAAGCGGTGGGATAGATTCCAGCATTATCACCTTACTGGCCGATCAACACACTGGCAAAAACCTGAAAAGTTTATCTATAAATTTTACTGATCAGACTTTCTCTGAAGAAAAATATCAAAAACTGGTTACCGAGAAAACAAGCGGCATTCACTACACTTATGTGGTAGATGAACAAGATTTTAATGCCAGTTTCGAAAAAATCATGACCGCCATGGATCAGCCCACCAATGATGGAATAAATTCTTGGTTTGTGAACAAATATGCAAAGGAAAACGGCTTAAAAGCTGTTTTATCTGGTATTGGCGCTGATGAATTACTTGGTGGCTATCCATCATTCAACCGAATTGGATTGATCAAAACACTTCAAAAATTGCCTGCTTTTATCTTAAGGTTTTGTGAAAGATTGCCCTCAGAAAAACTGAAAAGAGTTTACTACCTCAGTTATAAAAACCCAATCGGTGAATACCTTTTCCTCAGGGGATTCTTTATCCCGGAAACCATTGCCAAAATATTAAAGATCAATAAAAAAGAAATTGATCAGTTATTCGAAGCTTTTCCCATTGATGAAAAGATAAATAATTTAAATGGTGCAGAAAGAGCTTCCTGGCTGGAAACTTCTATTTATATGCAAAACCAATTGCTTAAAGATACCGACTTTATGAGTATGAGTCATGGTATAGAAGTTCGCGTTCCATTTCTTGATCAGCATTTCTTAGCAACCATCAATGGCATAGCTAGCCCTCAACGCTTTCCGGCGCAGAAGAAAGGATTACTGATCCAGGCCTTTAAAAAGATCCTTCCCGAGCCAGTATGGAACAGGCCTAAAATGGGCTTTAGTTTTCCACTTCAACAGTGGTTTACAAAAGGTGGACAAATCTCTCAGGAGCAATTTTATAAGAATAATGAGTTCGCAGTAAAATTAATTGAAAAATTTAAATCAGGTAAGCTGCATTGGTCCAAAGCTTTTGCACTTTACCAGGTTTGTAAAGAAGATTAAGGTTTTGATCAGGAAATGGAAAATAGAGAAAAAGAGATAGTAAATTGAAAAATGAAAAGGTGTTGTTCTTAAGTTTACATAGCTTCAGCCTAACGGGTGGCATAGAAAAAGTATGTAGATGCATCAGCAAAATCTTAAGCGATTTAAATTATACTTCAAAAAGTAAGCATCAGCTGATGAGTCTTTATGATGATCAGCCAGATCTTAATTATGTAGATACCAAAAGTTTTAAAGGCTTTAAGGGAAACCGTATGGCCTTTCTATTGAATACCATCAAAACAGGTTGGATAGCCAAAACCATCATATTGAGTCACATCAACCTTTTGCTGTTTGCATGGATTTTAAAAAAGATTCAACCTGAAAAACGAATCGTGTTGCTGGCTCACGGCATTGAAATTTGGGGATTACTCCCTAAATGGAAAACAGATTTTTTACGCAGACATACCGAAGTATGGGCAGTAAGCCATTTCACTGCACAACAAATAGAAAAAGCACATCAGCTGCAACCCTCCCGAATAAAAGTACTTCAGAACAGCCTTGATCCTTTTTTCCAGATACCAACCCTTTTTGAAAAGCCAGATCACCTGCTTAGCAAGCATCAGCTTTCCACATCAAATAAAATACTTTTTACTTTAACCCGTCTTTCTTCACAAGAGCAATATAAAGGGTACCAACAGGTGATTCTGGCACTTAAAGATTTGCCCGAGGAAGTTATTTATATTTTGGCAGGTAAAGCTGATGAAAAAGAAAAGGCAAGTGTATTAAGCCTGATTGAGCAACACCACTTAACCCATCGGGTTATTTTAACAGGTTTTTTGGCAGAGGCTGAGGTTCAGGAACATTTTCTTTTGGCTGATTTGTTTGTGATGCCCAGCAAAGGCGAAGGCTTCGGCATTGCCTTTATTGAAGCAGCAGCCTGCGGCCTGGTTTCCATTGCAGGCAATACAGATGGCAGTCGCGATGCACTATTAAACGGGAAACTCGGAGAACTTGTTGATCCACAAAGTGTGAAAGAAATTAGCACAACTATAGCTAAACATTTGGCCTATCCAAAGTCTGCAGTTAATGCGAAACAGTTACAGCAGCAATGTTTAGCTGCTTTTAGCTTTGAGCAATACAAAACAAACTTTCTCCAGCTCTTATTCAACTAGATGAATTATATTAACCAGTTTTTCAGAGCTTTACCTTACACTTCCAAAAAAAGGGCGCCGCTTAATTTTTAATCATTTATGGAGCATAAAGAAGATTACAGCTGGACGATTGAAGCAAAAGCTTCTCTTTTCGATCTGAAATTTAGTGAGATCTGGGCCTATCGCGATTTATTATGGCTCCTGGTTCGCCGTGATTTTGTCTCTTTTTACAAACAGACTATTTTAGGTCCATTGTGGTTTTTCATTCAACCCTTGTTTACCACCATTATCTTTACTTTTATTTTTGGCAATCTGGCAGGTATTTCTACCGATGGTTTGCCTAAACCCTTATTTTACATGGCTGGTATAACCGCCTGGAATTACTTTGCAGATTGTCTGACTAAAACATCTACCGTATTTAAAGATAATGCAGGCATTTTCGGGAAAGTATACTTTCCCAGACTCATTATGCCTTTAAGCATAGTAGTCAGCAATCTTGTTCGTTTCGGTGTGCAGATGTTGCTCTTTATTTTGATGATGGCTTATTACTATTTTACAGGTGCCCCTTTCCACATCACCTGGGCCATTTCGCTGTTCCCCATTATTGTAGTACTCATGGCTCTACTAGGTTTAGGCGCCGGAATGATCATTTCTGCAATGACTACAAAATACCGTGACCTAGCCTTTCTGGTTACCTTTGGTGTTCAGCTTTTAATGTATGCCACTACAGTGATTTACCCCCTTTCAGAAGCCTTAAATAAATACCCTGCTTATGCCTGGATCATTCAATATAATCCTATGACCCCTATTATGGAAACCTTCAGGTATGGTTTTCTGGGCGAAGGGACTTTTAGCTGGGGAAGTTTAAGTTATGCTATTGCCATTACCACTGCCCTTCTCTTCTTCGGAATTATCATTTTTAATAAAGTGGAACGAAATTTTGTGGATACGGTGTAAAAGGGGAGCGATGGGAAGTTGGTTATGGGGTTAGAGAAGAGGTTAGAAGGTTAGATGAATAAAATTGTATATTTAAATAATCATCCTTTATTTATTAATTAACCATTAAATAAAGATTATGCACGTTTATTCATTTGAGAAACTGGAAGTGTGGAAATTATCAATGTTATTTAGAAAAGATATCTATCATTTAGCTAAAAAATTCCCTAAAGAGGAAACATTTGGTTTAACAAGTCAGATTAAAAGATCAGCAAGTAGCATTGGAGCATGTTTAGCAGAAGGATCTGGAAAAATCACCTCAAAGGACAAGGCACATTACACTAATATGGCCTATTCCACTACACTTGAAACTTTAAATCACCTCATCGCTGCAATAGATTTGGATTATATTAATCAGGAAGATTACATTTCATGTCGAAATCAGATTGAAACGATTACCATTAAGCTAACTAATTTACGAAATTCACAACTCAACAGTAAGAATTAATAATTCTATTTTAATACAACTAACCTACACCAACACCTAACCCACACTAACCTACAATAACCTAATAACCCACAATAACCCCCTACCTCTTGTCAAACAACGTTGCTATCAAAGTAGAAAACCTCTCCAAAGCCTACCAACTCGGCCAAATTGGTACCGGAACGATAAGTCGTGATCTGGAGCGCTGGTATGCACGGATGCGCGGAAAGGAAGATCCCTTTTTACGCATCGGAGAAAGCAATAATCAAAATACCCGCAGTGAAAGTGATGTGGTATGGAGTTTAAAAGACATTAATTTCGAGATTGAACAAGGCGATGCCGTAGGGATTATAGGTCGAAATGGTGCAGGAAAAAGTACACTTCTTAAAATTTTAAGTAAGGTTACTGCCCCCACTACGGGTAAAATATCCGGAAAAGGCAGAATAGCCAGTTTGTTGGAAGTAGGAACTGGTTTCCACCCGGAATTAAGCGGTCGTGAAAATATATTCCTGAATGGTGCCATCCTGGGCATGCGTAAAAGAGAAATTCAGCGCAAACTGGATGAAATTGTTGATTTCGCCGGAATTGAACGCTACCTGGACACGCCCGTAAAACGCTATTCATCCGGCATGTACGTGCGATTGGCTTTTGCAGTCGCCGCACATTTAGAATCTGAAATCTTAATCGTTGATGAAGTATTAGCCGTAGGCGATGCAGAGTTTCAAAAGAAATGTTTGGGCAAAATGGGAGAAGTAAGTAAAGGTGAAGGACGGACGGTGTTGTTTGTGAGCCATAACATGGGTAGTATACAGCAGTTATGTAATAGGGGATTGCTTTTAGAAAACGGCACTGTTAAATTCTCTGGAACTGCTGCCGATAGTTCAAAAAAATACTTATTTAACGAGACAAAATATGAAACTATCATTCACACACCTGACAAAAAAATATATGGACCAACATTGATATCTATTACAATAAACGAATTAGAATTAAAAGAAAATAATTTGGTACTAACCGCCACATTCACTTCTCCAATTGAACTAAATAATCCCACCTTAGGTATTGTTGTTCACAATTACTTGAATAAACCAATATTTGGAACTAATAGTCGATTTCATAATAGAGGATATATAAATAAAAAATGTAAATCTGGAACAATAAATTTAACTATTAAAGATCTTCCGTTATTACCTGGAAAATACACTTTGTCTGCTTTTTTTGGAGACTCCTTGGTTGACTATGCGAAATATATTGACGTTTTGCAGATTGAGATTACGGATGAGACTTTAGATCTAACCAAAATACCAGACATTTTAAACATCGGGTCTGTTAAACTTAAACAAGTAGAATGGAATCTTTATTGAAATAATAAAATGAATAGTCCTATTACAAAGTCAAAAAATGTCACACTCTTAAATCAATTCAATGTTGAATTAATTATTAACAGATGGAGTAATGAATTTCATATAGATATTCGAGATGAATTTACAAAGGATCTAGAAACGATAGAATTATATAAATGTAATGATTCAGAATTGATGTTTTTTGAGCCCAAGATTGCGGGCTCTCCTAGTTTATATAAAAAATTACATGATACTTTTTACTGGTACTACCTAGAAGAAAAGTGGGAATATAAAGTAGCCCTAAAAGAATTAGATAATAGTAAAAATATAATCGAAATCGGCTGTGGTAAAGGCACTTTTATAGCAGAATATCTAAAAAAGAAAAACAACAGTAAAATAATAGGTCTTGATACTAATTCCAACGCAGTTGCGCAAGCTAATGATAACAAATTACCTGTATTTGATTTATATTTGAGCGATTTCCTTATTCAAAATCCAGATTTCCATTCTGATGCAATACTTGCATTTCAGGTTCTAGAGCATATATCTGATCCGATTCCCTTCTTAGATAATTTAATTAAAAGTTTATCTATTGGAGGTAAATTAATTTTATGCGTTCCAAATCAAGATTGTTTTTATAAATATTCTGATGAACTATTAGATATGCCGCCTCATCATATTACAAAATGGTCTATTAATACTTTTAAATTCCTTGAGAATTTATTCCCTATCAAATTAAAAACTATAAAAACAGAGCCTTTATTCGAAATGCATATAAATGGATGGTTTCACAATACATCGAAATTTTATAGAACTAATAAATGGTATGGTAAACTAATTTTTAATAGAATCACGAATCCAATTATTATTAGTGCCTTATCACGAAAAAATATTAGAAAGTTAATTAAGGGTCATACACTATATGTTTCATTTGAAAAAACTTCATAGTGATAAAGAAAACCATTTTAATAATTTCTCATGATTGCAGTAGAACAGGCGCTCCTATCCTTTTGTTAAATTTAGCAGAAGTATTAAAAGCAGATTACAATATTCATTTTCTATTAAAATATGGTGGTGAACTTGAGAATAAATTTGAAACGATTGCTAAAACGTATAAATTATACAACAACTTTGATAGCATTTATTTTCGTAGAATAAAAAATAAAATTATAAAACCCAAAAAATTCAATAATCTTAAACAGCTTTCTTGGAATAACTATGACTTGGTAATTTCTAATACTATTACTAACGGCGATCTATTGCCAATAATAAGAAAAAACTACAAAGGAAAAATCATAAGCTACATTCATGAACTTGAAATGGCCACAAACTATTTCACTAGTACGCAAAATCTTAAGCAGTTAATAGTAAATTCTGATTTCTATTTTGTGCCGTCTCTAGCAGTAGAAAATCATTTATTAAACAATCTAAATATCAATGTAAGCAAAATAAGGTATTTGCCTTATTATATTCCAAACGAGTCTAAATTGTCAATAAAAGAAAAGAGCCCAGCTTCTCAATTTATTGTTGGAGGAAGTGGTACAATTGATTGGCGAAAAAGTCCAGATCTGTTTATAAATGTCGCAATCTCTCTTTTTAAAAAAAGACCAGATGCAGACATCAGTTTTCAATGGAAAGGAGCTACAGATGGAATAGAGTTGGATCGATTAAACTACGATATAAGAAAGGCAAACTTAATTAGTAAAATTTCTTTTACACCGTCTTCAAATCATATGGACGATTTTTTTTCAGAAATCGATATTTTTCTTTTGACATCAAGGGAAGACCCCTATCCTTTGGTTGTCTTAGAAGCTGCCAATTGGCATATACCAACAATATGTTTCGAAGGAGCTGGAGGAGCTACTGAATTCGTTAATATGTCCGACGGAGGAGCAATAATCCATTATATGGACACTGAGGCTATTGCAGAAAAAATTTTATTGTATTTCGATAATTATTCTCTCCTTAATGCACAAGGAAATAATGCGAAAATCTATTTAGCGAATAAGCATCAAAACCAAAAATATATAAAAAAAATATTTTTTGATGCGTTGAATTCTTTTACAAAAAATGAATAATAAAATTAAACCTATTGCTATTCATCTACCACAATTTCACTCCTTCGAGGAAAATGATAAATGGTGGGGTAAAGGTTTTACAGAGTGGACAAATGTAACGAAAGCTAAACCACGATTTAAAGACCATTATCAACCGCATTTACCTGCTGATCTTGGGTTTTATGATTTAAGATTAGAAGAAGCAAGATTAGCACAAATAGCCTTAGCCAAAGAATTTGGCATATTTGGTTTCTGTTATTATCATTATTGGTTTAATGGGAAACGCTTAATGCATGAGCCTTTGGATAGGATGTTGAAAAATGAAAAAGAAGATTTTCCTTTTATGTTTTGTTGGGCTAATGAAAATTGGACGAGAAGATGGGATGGGCAAGCAAGTGAAATATTGATTAAACAAGATTATAGCGATAAAGACCACACCGAACACGTTAAGTTTTTATGTCAGAACGTTTTTAAAGACAAAAGATATATTAAAATTGCAGGCTCTCCAGTATTTGTTATTTATAAAGCATCAATTATTCCTGATGTTAAAAACTTTATAAATAATGCGAACATAATTGCCCAAGAGTATAATTTTCCTTCCATCTATTTTCTGTGCATGGATAACTTCATCACTGAAGATGCGCTGACGTTGGGTTTTCAAGGCAGCATACACTTTCAGCCAGACCACAGGTATTTAAAAAAGGTTCCTGAAAATCTTTTTGGTAGAGTTTTAAACAGATTAAAAATTAGAAAGTCCTTTTTAATGAATAATCACTATCAGCTTTATGAAGACTATGTTTTAAGTGTTTTAAAATATAACCACACCGTTTCTAAAAATGTGTTCCCAGGAATTACTCCAGGATGGGACAATAGTTCAAGAGTTAAAAATGGGGCTTTAATATTAGATAAAGCTAACCCAGAAATATTTAGAACTTGGCTAAGGCATATTATAAATACACAAACCAAAAAAGATAGTGATGAAAATTTTATATTTATTAATGCATGGAATGAGTGGGCAGAAGGAAATCATTTAGAACCTTGTAGAAAATGGGGTACTGAATTTTTAAAAGCTATAAAAGAAGAAATAAAATGATAGCCTTCACCATATGTTCCAATAACTATTTAGCTAAAGCCTGTGTGCTATTAAAATCTATCAAATCAAAAGGAGATACTCCTGTTTATTTATTTTTAGCAGATTGTAAGTCTGACCATATCGATTACAGTTTATTAGGCTTTGATGATGTAGTTATTCCTGAACAATTAGAGATAGAAAATTTGCAATGGCAGTTAGAAAACTATAATATTATTGAATTTAACACTGCATTGAAAGGACCAGCATTTAAATATTTGTTTTCAAAGACAAAAGGAGATATTATATATTATTTTGACCCAGATATAAAAATTTATCAACCATTAGAATTGTTTAATAGATATTGGAATAATAAGTCTATACTCCTTACACCACATATTTTATCTCCAATACCATTTGATGGACTTTTTCCAGGGGAAAATTTGTTTCTAAACCATGGCATTTATAACCTAGGTTTTTTAGGCTTGAAACGCTCTGAAGTAACTGAAGATTTCTTAAACTGGTGGAATCAAAGATTAGCTCATAAATGTATTATTGACCTCAAGGAAGGATATTTTACAGATCAAATATGGCTTACTTTAGCTCCGCTCTTATTTAAAGATGTTTGCGTGATAGAACACCCTGGTTTCAATGCTGCATATTGGAATTTACATGATCGCTCTATTGAATTTAAAGATGGTACTGCGCTGGTAAATAAAACAGAAGACCTTTACTTCTATCACTTCAGCAGTTTCGATGTTAAATTAGAGCAATTAATACCAACGGATAATGCGAGATATAATTTTAATTCTCGCAAGGAAATGATTGCTTTATATACTGATTATTTAAATGATTTATTGCATTATAATATGACTAATTATGAGTCATTTAACTACTACAACGGAATTTATCCAAAACTTAAAAAGTACAATCCGTCAATTATAGCCCGAATAAAAAGAAGATTACTTCAATAATAGTATGAATTTTTTGTTTATTTCTGAACATCTACCTATCGACACCTATGCTAGTGAAGTTGTATTCTATAGGCATTTTAAATTACTAGTAGAAAATGGACATAATGTTCACATTTTAACAGACCAGAATTCTTTCACCAATAGAAAAAAAGATTTATTAGATCAATTTCATATACATATTCTACCGAATAGAATGTGGTATTATTTACCTTTTAAACCCTATGGTATACTAAAAAAGATTCGTTTTTATGAATACTATAACTCTTACGCAAAAAAAATAATAGCTGAACAAAAAATTGACAAACTTATCGGTTTTATTCACGGAAATTTCCTGACAACATTTTCAGCTTATGTCCAAAAAAAATCTCGGCTTCCCTTAATTAGTTTTTTTCATGATGATACAAACGAGCTTAATTTCAGAACAAATACGAAGTCAATTAACAAGAATACGATCGAAGTTCTAAATGCAAGTTCCAAAGTTTTAATTGCATCGGAGGCCTTTAAAGATAACTGGGGCAAATTCTCTCATAAATTCCTATTGCTATATCCAATTCCAGCTATTAAAAATAAGGTTAAAATACAAAAGCTTAATCTTAAAAATCATAAAATAGGTTACTCCGGTACTGTTTATAATGAAATATTACCTGCTTTAAATAAATTTTCCAGCTACTTAGCGAAGTTAAGCTCCGATTTAACAATTATTGGAAATAATGAAAAAACGTGTCAGCTGGCAAATATCTACAATGAGTTAATCTGTTTGCCTTTATTTAATACTGCTGAAGAGTCTAATGAATATTTAATATCGAATTGTAACATTTGCCTAATTGCATATCCTGAGCAAATAAATGAAATGCCTTGGATAAAAACTTGCTTTCCAAGTAAATTCATCCAGTATTGTATGCTCGATATGCCAACAATTATTATTGCTCCCAATGATTCAGCAATAGGAAAATGGTGTATAGTAAACAATTGGATACTATTTTCCAATGTATATGATTTTACAATAATTAAGAACTTATTAGATCAGGCCGCCACAAATAGCAATGTTGCAAAACAAGTAAGATACTTAAAAGAAAAAGTCTTTGATCCTCAGATTACTCATAAAAGGCTCGAAGAAATCTTATTATCTGAGTAAATCTCCATTTTGATATAGTATGATTCAAAACATTATTAATCATTTATACCGTTATCCCCGTTCTAAATGGAAAACTATCCAGAGATTTGGCGGTCTGCGCAATTATCGGTATATGATGGCTGGGAAGCGAGAAATGATCAAAGCCAGCTTTTTCCTCCCTCCTGTTACTTCAGTACCTAATGGTTATAAAATTTATTTTTTAACGGGCAAGAATTATCTCTATCAAACCTTATTTTGCGCATATTCATTAACGAAGACATCAAAAATACCATTTCAATTTACCCTGATTGATGATGGCAGCTTTGATCAGCAATTGATCAGTCGAGCAACCATACAAATGCCCGGTGTAAAAATTATAACCAAAGAAGAAATAACGGCTAATTTGGAAGCAAAATTACCGCCTAAGGATTTTCCGTATTTGCAGAATAAAAGAAAAGTTTATCCGCATATTAAAAAACTAATTGACGTTCATACTCTAGAAGATGAAGATTATAAACTGGTTCTAGATTCTGATATGTTGTTCTGGCGCGAACCAAAGGAGATGATTAACTGGCTTAAAAAGCCTATCGGCACTTTACATATGATTGATTGTGAAGAATCTTATGGATATGACAAAAACCTGATGGAATCAATTTGTAAGGCAAAAATACCCGAAATGGTTAATGTTGGCATAATTGGATTGAATTCAAAATCTATCAATTGGATGGCTGTAGAAAACTGGGGCAAAACTTTAGAAGAAACAGAAGGTGCATCTTACTTTTTAGAACAAGCTTTATCTGCGATGATTATTGCCAGTCAGGAAAGAACCATTTTGTCCATAGAAAACTATATTGTTAATCCTAAAAATGGAAAAGAAAAACAAAAAATTTTAGGTCATTATGTGGATTTATCAAAAGAAAATTATTTTAATCAAAGTTGGAAAGTAGTTTTTAATGAATAGTCCATTAGTCTCAGTTATAATTCCGTTATATAATTCTCAAAATTATATTGCCTCTGCAATTGAAAGTATCATCAATCAAACTTACAAGAACTGGGAGTTAATTATTATTAATGATGGCTCAATAGATAAATCACTATCTATTGCAGAAAGTTATGTTTGTGATAATATTATAGTTCTATCACAAAATAATAAAGGGGCTAGCGCTGCTCGTAATTATGGCATAAAATATTCAAATGGAGATTACATTCAATTTTTAGATGCGGATGATATTTTATCTTCAGATAAAATATTAAATCAAGTCTATTTATTAAATAAACATAAAAACAAAATTGCAGTTTGTAGCACCATTCATTTCAAAGAAAATCAAAATCATACAGATTTTATCCCCAATCCATATGAGGAAAAATTTCTGACAGAGACTGAGAATAATTATGAATTTTTAATTAGGTTGTGGGGGGGATACGATGGCTTTGGATCTATGGTGCAACCAAATGCCTGGTTAACACCGAAGGAAATAATTAAAAAATCTGGTTATTGGAACGAAAAACTTAGTCTGGATGATGATGGAGATTTCTTTTGCCGGGTATTATTAAATTCCGATGGAATTATTCGGGATAATAAGAGCTTCAATTACTATAGGAAATTTACTAAAAGAAATTCTCTCTCCAGTAATTTGAGTCATAATAATCTAATGAGTCAGCTTGAAGCAATCATATCAAAAAGAAATGAGTTGTTTAAAAGGGTAAATAATAATTCTGCCAGAATAGCAATTGCCAATCAGTTTTTTAATCTATGCATAATAAGTTACATCATAGATACTACTGTATATAAACTTTCCAGAAGAGAATTAATTGCTTTAAATGTCAAGCCAAATTTAAAATTTCAGATTGGAGGAGTTTTCATTGAGTTGATAAAAAAAGTACTGGGTTGGAGGTTAACAAAAAGATTGGCTCTAGTAAAGCAAAAAATAACCTCAAGCAATGAATAAATATAAAACACTAAATTTATTCTATGAAGAACCCGATCCGGATCGTTGGATTAAGTATGATCGATATGTTCGAAAGTTTATAAGGAGAATAGTAAGGGGTAAGCAAAAACCAGGTGGAGTAATGATGATAGCATTACAACTAATCAAAGGTTTAGATGCTTTAGGTATTCCATATCGCTTTAATGATTATAAATACGCAAAGAATCATCCCAAAGAATTAATTGGTGTAATAGGGAAACCTCAATTAATATTTGAAAAGAGATTTAATAATCCCATACTATTTGGTTCCGGAGTATATTCACATCCAATAGAATGCCCTAATCTTTTTGTTGAATACCCAAATATAAAAAGGATACTTGTGCCGGGGCCTTGGATGAAAAATATGTTTGATCCGTACTATCCCGAAAAAGTATCCTTCTGGCCAGCTGGCATTGATACCGATAGATGGATGCCTAGTAATTTGGATGTTATTAAGTATGATTTTATAATTTATAATAAGATTATAGGCAATAACTCATTAAAAAATGAAATTATTAAAATATTAGTGGATAACAAACTAACATATACTTTAATTGAATATGGTTTTTATACTCAAGAGGAATTATTAGACAAGCTAAAACAAAGTAAATCTGCAATATTTTTATCAAAAAGTGAGACTCAAGGATTTGCTTATCAACAGATACTTTCTACTAATATACCAATGCTTGCTTATGATGAAGGAGAGTATTGGAAAGATCCATATTATTTCCCACATAAGGTAAAATTTAAACCAGTTTCTTCAGTTCCCTATTGGAGTAAAAGTTGTGGAGAAAAGTTCAGAACGATAGTAGAGTTTAAAAATAAACTACCTGCATTTTTGGATAAAAGATCCTCCTATAATCCTCGCGGATTTATAATTTCGACCCTGACCTTGGAAATTTCTGCAAAACAATATTACGACATCTATAATTCACTAGCAGGAAACCTCCTATGAGATGGAAATATTTATTAGGTTTATATTCAAAAAGAATTGAGGATAATTTAACAAAAATTAATTTGCCCTTTATCGATAAAAATTTTCCTTTTGGCCGCAATTGGATATTTGATTTAAAAAGAATTTTACCAGAAATTCCTATTTATCTTATTGATGCAGGGGCAAATATTGGTGAAGTATCTAAAGAGTTAGCTTATTATTTTCCATCTGCTCATATTTACTCTTTTGAACCCATTTCTGAAACTTACAACCAATTACTTAATAATACCAGACCTATAAAAAACATTAGCCAACAACCTTTTGCTTTAGGTAAAACTGAAGAGGAAATAGAACTTTACTTAAATCCAGAAAGCACAATCAATTCTATAAAATCCACCTATCTAAACTCCAAAAATGCTATTGGTAAGGAAAAAAATCCATGTTAAAAGGTTAGATAAATTTTACGAAACAGCAAATATCCAACATATAAACATTTTAAAAATAGATGTCGAAGGATTTGAATTTGAAGTACTCGATGGTTGTGGCAATATGCTTCATAATCAAATAGATTGTATATTACTGGAGGTTGGATACGAGAGAGAAGAAACCAAAGTTCATTTTTCGGATGTAGAAATATACTTAGAGCAGTATAATTATCAGCTTTGTGGCATTTACGAAATAATGAGAAACCTGAATAATAAAAAGAAAATCGCCTACTCTAATAACCTATATATTAAGAAAGAATTATTAAAAAATTGATCATTCAAATGCTCAAAATAGCCATCATAGCTGACCCAGAACTTCCTGTGCCACCAATACTTTATGGCGGCATTGAGCGAATTATCTCCATGTTGATAGAAGGCTATGTTAAATTGGGGCATGAGGTAAGCTTATTTGCGCATAAAGATTCCATCACTCCTGCAAAGCTTTTTGCCTATACTGGTAAAACCAGCACTCAGCTTTCAGACATTTCAAAAAACACATATCTAATTAATAAAGAGTTGTTTAGCCACCACTACGATGTGATACACAGCTTTGGCAGGTTAATATATATTCTACCACAATTGCCTTTAGGTATCCCTAAACTGATGAGTTATCAAAGGGAACCAACTATTAGGCAGGTTAGGAAGGCAAAAAGATTTGCTAAAGCAAATTCATTGACTTTTACAGGATGTAGTGCTTATATCAGCAATCAAATTGCACCCTTTGCTCCTGCCTATCCAATTTTTAATGGTGTAGATTTAAAGGTTTATGATTTTAACAGTAATATTTCTGCAGATGCACCATTAGTTTTTTTAGGCAGAATAGAACCCATTAAAGGACCTCATATTGCAATACAAGTAGCACTGGCAACCAATAAAAGATTAGTCATTGCAGGAAATATTCCTCCAGAATATACTTATTATTTTGAAGAGGAAATTAAGCCCTATTTATCTGAAAGAATTATTTACGTTGGGCCAGTAAATGACGAACAAAAAAATAAATTTTTAGGTACTGCGTTGGCTTTTTTAATGCCAATAACATGGAATGAACCTTTTGGTATTGTAATGGCAGAAGCCATGGCTTGTGGAACACCTGTAATTGGTTTCAATAAGGGTTCAGTTCCTGAAGTCATTATCAATGGCATAAATGGATTCAGGTGTGATACGTTGGAAGAAATGATCACTGCTGTTCATACCATCGGGTCGATTGACAGGAAAAAGGTTCGTGAAGATGCAGAAAAAAGGTTTTCAAGTAAAGTGATCATTCAGCAATACCTGGATTTATACCATAAACTCATCATAAAATAATTGAAAGGAATCCTATCAAATCCTAATATTGCACCTCATGTTAAGGAAAGTGCATTAGCCTACCAGCAGAATGGTATATTAAAAAAATTCTATACTACATTTTTACAGCATCGGAAATATCCTTTAAGCAGGATACTTTCTTTCTTTTTTCCTCACCTCACTAAGGAATTTAAAAGAAGATCTTTTGAGGAGCTATCGTATAATTTAGTCAAAACTAAACCCTATCGGGAATTATTCCGTGTTTTTTCTGCAAGAAAATTCAACGCTATAATTACTGACAGAATCTGGGAGCAAAATGAATTAAGCTTTGATCGTTGGGTAGCAAAAAATTTAAATAGAAATTTAGATTTTGTCCATGTCACTGAACATGCGGCACTTGCAACGCTAAAAAGAGCGAAAGATCTTGAAATTACAACTTTTTACGAACAACCAAGTATTCATCATACTGTTTTCTCAAATATTCTAAACAGTCAATTAACGGTATATCCCGAATTTAATACAGAAAGTATTCGATTATTACATGATTCTAATTCAATTAGAAGAAATCAACGAAGAGATGAAGAGTTACAATTAACGGATTATGTAATTTGTAATTCAACATTTACTAAAAAATCTCTTATCAGCGCAGGTATCAAAGAACAAAACATACTTGTTGTTCCCTTAGGTTTTCCAGATATTGATCACAATTCCCCTGTTCCGAAAAACACTTCCAAACTTATTTTTCTAGCTGCCGGAAACCTGAGTCTAGGAAAGGGAAGTCACATTTTAATAGAAGCGTGGAAAGGGATGCAACCCTTACCTAATGATACTGAACTGTGGTTTATAGGACAAAACAATCTACCAGTTACGTTTATGAACGGCCTTCCTGATACAATCAAATTTTTTGGCAATGTACCAAGGTTTGATCTCATGAAAATGTATACAAAAGCCCATGTTTTAATACACCCGACTTTAGCTGATGGTTTTGGAATGGTGATTACTGAAGCAATGAGTCGTGGTTTACCTGTAATTACGACTTTTAATTCCGCCGGACCGGATATTATTGAACCTTATAAAAATGGGTTGTTAATCAATTCAAATGATAAATCTGCAATTCAAGAAAGCATAATATGGTGTTTAAATAATAAAGATAGTGTCAAAGAAATGGGGTGGCAAGCACTTTATAAAGCAAAGAGTTATCCCTGGACTGCATATAGAACGAATTTGGCAGCTACTATTCAAGCTATTTTGAATAAACAATGAAGAAAATTTGCTTTATAACACCGGGGCATATCTGCAGTAATCCGAGGTTAGTAAAAGAGGCAGCCACATTAAGTAATGTAGGCTATCTTGTACATATTATTTTCATACAAAACCTGTCCTTTCTTAATCAGTATGACCTGGAAATACTCAAAAATAATCCTAGCTGGACTTATAACATATTGAATAATTTAAACCTAAGCGGATGGCATTATTTTAAAAAAAATACTAAAGTAATATGTCATAAACTAGCTAATTTTTCTCTTCGAATTCAGTTCAACCATTTCTCTGCCTTATTTTCTTTAAACAGAAATTATTGCTGGCAGCTTAAAACTGCAATAAAAAGTCAAGCTGATCTATACATTGCTCACAATTTAGGCGCACTGCCTGTTGCCGTTAATGCAGCCAAAAAAAATAAGGCTAAATGTGGTTTTGATGCTGAAGATTTTCATAGAAATGAAGTCAGCGATGATCCCAATAACACTGATGTCAAATTGAAAAAATTTATTGAAAATCAGTATCTAACACAAACTGATTATCTAACTACAGCAAGTTCTTTAATCTACACAGCATATAAATTTTTATACCCGAATTTAAAACTTACTATAATTAACAATGTATTTGAGTTAAAACACCAGCCGAAGTTAAACTTAGGTACCAAAACAGGCTTAAAACTCTTTTGGTTTTCGCAAACCATTGGTAAAAACCGTGGATTAGAAGATGTTATTGAAGCACTTAACCTGATTAATAATCCATTAATTGAATTGCATTTATTGGGGAGCTTATCAGTAGAAAATGCTAGCTATTTCAATCAGCTGGCACATTTTGAAATCAAATACTATAGTCCTGTTTCTCCTGATCAAATCTTTGAATTGGCCGCTACTTTTGATCTGGGTTTAGCAATGGAGCAAAATATTCCACTAAATAGAGATATCTGTTTAACCAATAAAATTTTTACCTATTTGATTTCCGGATTGGCCATTATCGCTTCTGATACCGAAGCACAAAAAGAATTTATGACCTCAAACGCCCTTATTGGCGAGCTTTATCCAATAGGAGATGTTATTAAATTAGCTGGCATAATCACCAAATTATTTAACAATAGGGATTTATTAAATACTTACCGGGAAAATTCATACGAACTGGCAAAATCAAAGTATAACTGGGAGAAGGAACAGGAAAAATTCTTAGCCATTATCAAATCGCTTTTAAGTTGAAAAAGGTTCTGGTCATTTCCCCCTATTTTCCTCCAGTAAACGCGGCAGATATGCAACGGATTAGAATGAGCCTCCCCTATTTTTCAGCATTTGGATGGGAGCCTACTGTAGTAATGGTAGATCCCAAATATACTGACCTGCCTACGGATATACTTCTGAATGAAGATATTCCTGCAAACATCAAAATTCATCAGGTTAAGGCATTACCAAAAAAATGGACGAGTAAGGTGAGTTTAGGCAGTATTGCTTTACGCGCTTTATGGTTCTATAGAAGAAAAGTCAATCAATTACTCAAAAAAGAAAAATTCGACCTCATCTATTTTAGCACTACACAATTCCCTGTATTAATTCTCGGCGCATATTGGAAGAAAAAATTTAGTATTCCATACGTTGTGGATATGCAAGACCCTTGGTATTCTACCTATTATGAAGATAAGCCAAAAGCAGAGAGGCCTGCAAAATATTGGTTTTCATCTCGTTTAGATAAACATCTGGAACCTATCGCAATGAACCATGTTGATGGTTTAATTAGTGTTTCACAGGCTTATCTGGATACATTGAATAAACGTTATCCACGATTAAAATCATTGCCCCAACAAGTGATTACCTTTGGTGCTTACCAAAAAGACTTTGAACTGGTTCAAAAAAAACAGCATAAATTTGAGTTGCCATTTCGTAAAACAGATGGTCTAACGCATTTGGTTTATGTAGGCAGAGGTGGTAACGACATGAAAGAAGCCTTAACTTTATTATTCAAAGGCTTTAAAAAAGGTTTGGCAGATCAATACGAGCATTTCAGCAAGCTTAGGTTCCATTTTATCGGAACCAGCTATGCCACGGCGGGAAAGGGCATTCAAACGATCATGCCCATAGCCGATGCCATGGGTATTTCGGCATATGTGGAAGAGCAAACCGATCGCATCCCCTATTTTCAGGGTCTTTTTACGCTCTTAAATGCAGATGGTTTAATCGTGATTGGCTCAAACGATGCCCAATATACGGCTTCAAAAGTATATCCCTATATTTTGGCAGAAAAGCCACTATTAGCATTTTTCCATCCAGAAAGCAGTGCTGCTAAAATCATTAAGGAATGTGAAGCTGGAGAGGTATTCTCGATAAAAAATGAACACTTAGCAATTGATGAAATTATCCATGAATTATATTTAATGCTTTTAGGAAAGAAAAAAACAACCATAAACTGGTCTGTATTTGAACAATACAGTGCTAAAAATCTGACAAAGAAACAATGTGAATTATTTAATAACGTATTAGATGCAGGCAATCTTCCGAACAATTAACTTTATTAATAATCATCCGTTAGCCAAAAAAAACCTTATACTGGCTTACTACAGATTTTTTAAATGGCAATTAAATTCTATCCTAAATAAAAATTTGCAATCACTTAATTTTATTGGTCCTATTAACTTTTTAGCAAAAAAAAGATTAACAGGAATAACAGGAAATATCTATACCGGCTTACACGAATTTAACGATATGGGATTTTTATTGCATTTTCTAAAACAGGATGATGTATTTTTTGATGTTGGGGCAAATGTAGGCTCCTATACATTATTGGCATCATTTCGTAAAGCGAAAACAATAGCATTTGAGCCAATCCCAGAAACTTTTGATATTCTCACAAAAAACATACAACTAAATAGTCTTCAATCTGATGTGACTTTAGTAAACAAAGCTGTAAGCAGTAGATACGGTATTTTAAATTTCACAAATAATCAAGATACTACAAATCATGTAGTCAGCCATTCTGATGAACAAACTACAGAAGTTGAGATGATATTACTTGATGATTTTTTTGCAGAACACAAACCTATTTTAATAAAAATAGATGTAGAGGGCTTTGAAACTGAAGTATTAAATGGATCACAAAGTTATTTATCAGATACTTCTTTAAAAGCAATTATTATTGAGTTAAACGGAAGCGGAAATAGATATGGTTTTAAAGATGATGATATTCATGCTAAACTCTTGAAGCATCATTTTAAACCTTATGATTATAATCCTTTTAATAGGATTTTAAAGGAACTTAATACCTATGGTAAGGATAATACCATTTATGTAAGGGATATCGAATTTATTAAAAAAAGAATTCAATTAAGTGAACCATTTAATATTTTAAATCAGGTAATTTAAAAATTATATCAAATCCACTCCATTTAATTCATTGAAGTCGCTAGCCATCATCGTCACCCACCCCATCCAATACTACGTACCTGTTTATCAGCAACTCGCAAAGGCATGCAAATTAAAGGTTTTCTACACTTGGGGTAAACAAGGTGCAGCATCGAAATATGATCCTGATTTCAACAAGCATATCCAATGGGATATTCCATTATTGGAAGGCTATCCTTTCGAATTTGTTGAAAACACCGCAAAAGATCCAGGATCACACCATTATAAGGGCATGGTTAACCCACGATTAATCGAAAATATCAAAGCCTTTAAGCCCGATGCGATTTTAGTTTACGGCTGGGCTTATCAAAGCCACCTGGCCGTAATGCGGTATTTTAAAGGTAAGATCCCGGTCTGGTTCAGAGGAGATTCCAATCTTTTGGATGAAACCAGCAGACTACGCAAAATACTAAGGAAATTATGCTTAACCTGGGTATATCAGCACATTGATTTGGCATTTTATGTCGGTAATGCCAACAAAGCTTATTATCAAGCTTTCGGTTTGAATGAAACAAAACTTATTTTTGCGCCGCATGCAGTAGACAATACTAGATTTTCGACTGTACCAAATTCCTCCGCAGAACACACTAGAGCACATCTCAACATAAAAAGTGATGAAATATTAATTCTCTTTGCTGGCAAATTTGAATTGAAAAAAAATCCCTTACTCCTCCTGAAGGCATTTTCTGAAGTTACATTAGCGCACACTCACTTATTATTTGTTGGGAATGGAGAACTGGAAGCACAATTAAAAGCAAGTACGCAGCTGCATCATGAAAAAGATAAATTTCAGAAGGTGCATTTCATGGATTTTCAGAATCAAAGCCAAATGCCTGCAGTTTATCAGGCTTGCGATTTATTCTGTTTACCTTCGCAGGGACCGGGAGAAACCTGGGGTTTAGCCATTAATGAGGCGATGGCTGCAGGTAAAGCCATTTTGGTTTCAGATAAGGTAGGTTGTGCACAAGACCTTATCTTAAAAAAGAAAAATGGAGATACATTTATTTCAGAAGATTTGACTGACCTCAAGAATAAACTCCAGTTTTTATGTACAAATCGGGAAAGTTTATTTACTATGGGACAGGTAAGTAAAGAAATTATTCTAAACTGGACTTTTGAACATCAGGTTAACGTATTGATTAAAAAATTAAATGACTAAGCATATCTATTATATTCTTTTATATATACCCTACCTGCTTAGCGTAGCCCTGCGGTCCTCACCACACACTTCCTATCTCACTGCGTGGTTTGGTTCGTTCTTTATCTTTTGGGTCTGTTTCAAGGGGATCATCAAAAAACTTCCAAATGACCTGCCCCTGTTTGAACAACTATTAAGACCGGTATTTTTCTTGCATGTAATATTTGCAGGTTATATGGCTTGTACCTCCATATTTTATTATGTCAATGCGCTTGGTTATGAATATTTCAGCTATGTTGGAAACCAAGAGTTTATGTTAGATGATATTTATAAATCAACGGCCCTCTGCCAGCGTTATTATGTACTAGGTCATGCCGCACTGGTTCATGGCATTCTTGCAGGGATGAATTATCCACAAGGAAAGAAATACCATATTTACGCACCATCCATGAGTAATTTATTATTGGGTATTTCAGTAGTGTGTTTACCTTTAGGTTATTTATTCTCCAAAATTGGCAGTTTAAACCAGTTTAGCATTCAGTTAAACGGACTAAGTTTTGTAGCAGGCAGCATTGCGCTCGCCTTTGCCATTCGTGAAAACAAAAGAGTTAACCTTCTGGCTTCAACCGGGCTCTTCATATTAAACATAATATCAGCACTAAGTTCTGGTTTTAAAGAACCTATTATTGTTTGCGTACTGCTCCTGGGCGTTTTTCTCCTGCCGGTTTATGGCAAAAAGGTATTGCCCGTACTGATTCCTGTCTTGATCTTATTATTTTTTATACTGCCTACCTTTATTGGAAACTTTAGGAAACTCTCATCTGAAGGGGTTGATGCCACAACTGCCAGAAATAAAAGTATTGATAGAATCTTAAATAATGATAACCTGACGGATGATTTACAGGAAGATAACTGGGCCTTTTTAACAGGTAGGCTGTCTGAGATTAGCATGTTTATTAAATATACACAATCTACCCCTTATTATATTCCATATTATAAAACAACCCTGATCAAAAATGCTATACAAACCATTATCCCTCGTATATTCTGGCCTGGAAAGCCTAATGTAGAGCAGATGGTGATGGAAAGGGTTTATGCTGCCCGGGTAGTAAATAGAGAAAGTATTGTTTCTGCCAAGCCAGCCTTTATTGTAGATTGTTACCTTTCTTATGGAGGGATTGGTATTTGGATTGGCCTGTTTTTATATGGATATATCGCCCAGAACCTTTCAGCACTTGCAGAACGAATGTTTGGTGGCTATTTTATGGGAACGGCGGTGATGTTCGCAGGCTTATTTCAGATCATGTGGCGGGGTAACAGTTTCGAGTTCATCGCCAATGCAATTTTCTGGAGTTTAATCACCATGATGATTTTCCAAATGTATTTTAAAGCTAAAGGAATCCTCTATAAAACCAATTAGCCTGTTGAAAATCATTCACATTACAGCTTCTTACAAACCTGCTTATATTTATGGCGGACCTATCCAAAGTGTAGGAAAACTCTGTGAAGCCATCGTTTCGGATGTACATCATCGCCATATCGATCTGGAAGTTTTCACCACAACCGCTAATGGTAAAAATGAACTTCCTGTAGATACAAAGAAACCATTAATGGTTGATGGAGTTAGGGTAACCTATTTTAAAAGATGTACAAAAGACCACAGTCATTTTTCGCCCAGCTTATTGTTAGCCTTACAAAAAGCACTTAAAAAGGCGCAGCAAAAAAACGAACAACTTATTATTCATATTCACGCCTGGTGGAATCTGGTTTCAGTATTAAGTTGTCTTGTTGCCAAATGGTATCATTTTCCTGTAGTACTCTCTCCAAGAGGTATGCTTACCCATTATAGCCAGCATAACCGCCATTCTTTTGCTAAACGCTTAATTCATTTCGTCATTGGAAAGCGCTTACTAAGCTACTGCCATATCCACACAACGAGTTTACAGGAAAAGGCAGATGTTTTTCAGATCATCCGTACCAATAGCATCACTGTCATTCCAAATCTGATTAATTTAGCGCGAGGGACCTATAAACCTCAGCCTATTGAAATTCACTCCACATTGAACCTGATTTTCCTTTCCCGCATTGAAGAAAAGAAAGGATTGGAACTATTATTCGATGCGATTGAAAAGATAGATTTTCCGTGGCATTTAACGATTTTAGGCTCCGGCGCAGAAAATTATGTTAAAAGCTTAAAGGATCGGGCTACTAACTTAAAAATTAGTGATCGCATTAAATGGCACGGCCAGATTAATGATCAAGATAAATTTTTGTTTATGGCACAGCATGATGTCTTAGTTTTAACCTCTTACAACGAAAATTTTGCAAATGTAGTGCTGGAAAGTCTCAGCGTGGGAACTGCTGTTTTAATCTCCAATAAGGTTGGATTAGCAGATTATGTTCAGGATAAAGATTTAGGATGGGTTTGTGATTTAACTGTAGCCGATATTAGAAATAAGCTAGTGGCTGCAAATAACCAAACTGAAAGAGCAAGGATCAGATTGATAGCTTCAGATCTGGTAAGACAAGATTTTGATGATGAAGTATTGGTGAAAAGATATGTAGAATTGTATGAGGAGGTGGTAAGGTGAAAGGCGGGAAGATGATAAGGCGGTAAGAAGCTTGGGGTTTTAGGGAAAAAATGAATACGAATTTTAGTTTTATTATACTTACTTATAATGAAGAAATGCACTTGCCTAGGCTTTTGGACTCTATTAAAGATCTTCATGCGACAATTTATATTTTAGATAGTGGAAGTACAGACGCCACTATTGGAATCGCCGAAAAGTATGGTGCCCTAGTAAAAACGCATCCATTTGAAAACCATCCTAAACAGTGGGATTTTGCGTTAAAAAACTTTGAAATTCAAACTCCCTGGATAATTGGGCTAGATGCAGATCAAATCGTGACACCTGAGCTTTATCTGATGCTTAAGGAATTTGAAACTGAAAAATATACTGGCATTAACGGAATTTATTTCAACCGTAAAAATTATTTTCAGGGAAGCTGGATTAGATATGGAGGCTATTACCCTATTTACCTCTTAAAGATGTTTCGTACAGGAATTGGATTTTCGGATTTGAACGAAAATATGGATCACCGCTTCATTGTTTCCGGAAAAACCGTGATCTGGAAAAAGGGACACTTGCTGGAAGAAAACTTGAAAGAAAATGATATTCATTTCTGGTTTAAAAAGCATGAGCGATACAGCGATCTTATAGCCCACGAGGAAGTGGAAAGAATGCGAAACCTTAGAAGTCAATCCTTAAAACCAAATTTATTAGGAAACCCGGATGAAAAAAAAGCTTGGTTGAAACGCCTATGGTGGAAATTACCCCTTGGCCTTAGGCCCTATTTATATTATGGTACCAGGATGTTCCTACAGTTTGGTCTGCTCGACAATAAAACTGCCAGACACTTTCATTACCTGCAAGGACTCTGGTTTAGAAAGTTAGTTGATAAAAAAATTAATATTCTACTTAAAAAAAATATTCAAAATAAATTATAATCTTTTAGCATAACGCAAGATGCAAAACCAGGAATTTACAACTGACAAAAAACAGGCAGACAAAAAAGCCATCAAGTTCATCGTGATATTATTTATCCTGTATATTCTGTTTAGTCAGGTTAATCTGTTCATGTTTAGTGTAATGACGCCTACCGGGCGATTTTACAATCCCTATATTGCCGAGCACTTCGATTACATTCAAGGTTTAAAAAGCGCTCTGATTAAACCCGCCGTTTGGATCATCAAATTATTCGGTTTCTATGCCATTCACAATGAAATGGACGTTCTAATTATCAATGGCCCTTATTTAAGAATCAATTATTCCTGCCTGGGTTTAGGTGTAATGAGTTTTTTGGCAGCTTTTGTACTTGCTTTTCCCGCACCCTGGAAATCAACGTTTAAAATGCTATTCATCGGACTAATTACTATTTATGTTTTAAACATCCTGAGAATAGCAGGCTTGGGGTTACTATTTGGTTATTTCCAGAGTCAGCGTAACTATTTTGAATATCATCATGAGATCTTCAATGTGATTGTCTACATCATTATATTCGTAATGCTTTATATATGGATCAGGAAGAATACGAAGAAGGGGTTAGAGGGTTAGTAGTTTAGATGAGTCAGGTAAGATGCTAATAATTAGTTGTTTACATTTATTTTTATCTTTTCGCTTTAATCTTTTTGCTTTAGGCTTTAAAAAGGTCAGGTATGATGATAATGATAGTTGTTTACATTTAGCTTTTGTCTTTTCGCTTTAATCTTTTTGCTTTAGGCTTTAAAAAGGTCAGGTATGATGATAATGATAGTTGTTTACATTTAGCTTTTGTCTTTTCGCTTTATTTTTGCTTTAATCTTTTGGCTTTAAAAATTTAAATAAAAAGTTTTGTTAAAAACACAGTTACATAAAAATTTCAACACCGGTAATTTTCAAATCGGAGCTTCGGGTTTGAAACAGTTGCTTTGGTATTTCACTGATGTTTTTTTCTTTAAAAGTAAGATCATCCCCATCAGCAGTGTGCTTGTTTTTTTGCTCCGGGCATTCGGTGCTAAAATTGGAAAGGATGTTCGTATTAAACCAGGCATACAGATTAAATATCCCTGGAAACTAGAAATTGGTGATTATTCCTGGTTGGCAGATTGTTACATTGAAAACCTGGATTGGGTAAAAATCGGTAATCACTGTTGTATTTCTCAGCAAGCCATGCTGATGACGGGCAACCATAATTATAAAAAAACAAGCTTTGATTTAATCACCTCGTCTATTATTTTAGAAGATGGCGCATGGATTGGTGCAAGGGCATCCGTATGCCCAGGTGTGAAGTTATATTCGCACTCCATACTCAGTATGGGTAGTGTCGCAACCGGTGATCTTACAGCATACAGTATTTACCAGGGAAATCCGGCTGTGAAAATCAGAGACCGGGTACTTCATTAATTTGATTTAAAATGCAAACAAAAAAAAGCCACTTTATTGTGGCTTTTTTTGTTTGCACGAATCAAAAACCAAATTCAGATAAGTTAACGCTCAATTAAAATAAAGAAGGTATATCCTATAAGTTAATAACAAAGTCTTATCTTCGATATAAAAATATGCAGCTGTTAAACTTCCTAGTTGGCACTACGTGTTTTTTTCTTCTTTTATTTTCTATGCATTTGCTTTTCGCAAAAAAAGGAAACAAAAGACAAAACATGTTGCTATCGGCTTTATTCTTTGCCAGGTTTGGGCAAATTTTAACCTCTCTCCTGATGATTTCAGGTCATCGAAATTCTCTGCCTCTACTTTTTCAAATATTCGTACCCCTTTCTTTTGCAGCTCCTGCTTGTTTTTACCTCTATATCACAGGTTTTATACACAACAGGAGAACTTTGAACAGAATGGAACTGTTACATTTCCTACCGTCGGTATTCGCTATCATCCACATTATACCATGGCCATATATCACGCCACTGGATTGGAATACCATTGCCAGTCAATTTAATGAAAACGGATATCTTTCATTGCATGCAAAAAATGGGTTGTTTCCATCCTATTTTCAATATATTGGAAGGCCACTTCTTATTATAAGCTACCTTACCCTTAGCTGGTACATGGTTATCCGGTCTAAAATTAATGATCAGGTCAATATAAATAAACCTGGCAGAAACTGGATTTTGTTTCTTCTTCGCTTAGCTACGTTTTTCCAGTTAACAGGTCTAATTCCCATTGTATTAAGGAGTATGAACATTCCCATTTACAATTCATTTTTTATTATTTTAAATTGTGCTGCGCTCCTGGTTATTCTCCTATATGCGCTTCATCATCCACATTTTTTTTATGGTTACCTATTGGTTTCTGCTGATTGGAATCAAAAAGATATACCCAATAAGCATCTTTTTCCGATGCCCCTATCAACTGATAACCAATTACCGCTCAAGATTATTCCACCAGAGATTACAGCGCTTCCCCAGAAGAAAATGAATTTACCCATTCAACAAATCTCACTTTATGCAGTATTGATTAAAAATGTGATGGAGATACAGCAGCTTTATCTTCAGCCCGATTTACAAATTATGGATGTAGCTAATTTGGTTAACATACCGGTTCATCATTGCTCACATGTAATCAATAATCATATTGGAAAAAATTTCCGAGACTGGATCAATAGTTATCGTATATCGCATTTTTTAAATGAGTACCCCCTTCAGCGTGAGAAAAAAACCATTGAAGCCCTGGCAAAGGAATCTGGTTTTAAAAGTCAGGCCACTTTTTATAATGCCTTTAAGAAAGAGAAAGGTGTTATGCCCACCAATTATTTTTTAAAAAACCAGGCTGATCACTCTCTTTAAGACTAATTCGTATAACGATTGAATAGTTGGAGAGATATAGGTTACTATAAATGGGTTCTTACCCTATATAACCTAACTTTGATGCTCGATATTGCATTTCAACCTTATTGTTTTTTGCAATAAGAGCATAACAATACGATGTAGCATATGAAAGCACATTCTGAAAATCATTTATTTTTGCAACCGCTCTTTAAATATTTAGAGCAAATTCATCCAATTTCTAAGCCTTTTATAATGCATCATGAAAAGAATTGTGATCTGCTGAACATCAAAAAAAACAAATTCATCCTTTCTCCGCTGGATAGCAACGATTCCATCTACTTTTTGGTTAAAGGTCTTTTGAGGGCTTTTATAAGGGAAGGAAAAAATGATATCAGTACCCGGTTTGCTTTCGAAAATCAATTTATTGAAGCCATGCATCAGCCAGGACATACATCAAAATATTCGGTAGAATACTTACAGGCATTAGAAGATTGTCAGCTCATTCGGATACCTTATAAATTAATCGATTTCCTGAACAAGAATTATCTGGAATCACAGATTATAAACAAGAAACTGCTGGAAAAAAATTATCATGCGGCATTAGAAAGATCCCTCCTGGCCAGAATACCTTCTGCCTTGGGTAGATATTTAAAGTTTGAAGCTGGTCATCCAGATTTGAACCGAATTCCACAGCGCTATCTCTCCAGTTACCTGGTCATGCGCCTTGAAACCTTAAGCAGAATTAGAAATAAAGCCTTAGACATTAAGATTTTAGAAATGACATAAAAAGATATTCATTTCTATTCCTTATTATCTCCGTACAAGTACGCCAAAAGAATATATCAATATAATAAAATGGTTGTTTAATTATCTTATTCAGTAAAATTTTCTCAGGCAATCTCCGCCTGTATCTAAAACCTTAACAGTTAACAACTTCCCAGTTATTAATACTAATTCTTGGTAAAATTACGATGTTGGGTGACTAAATACCTGGACTTCACCAGTATATCTACCCGTTTTTATCACATTAAGGCATTTCTAACCCCTATTCAAAAACCCTCTTAAAAGCTTTCTTGTTGTTTTCGCAATCACCCTCATTAAATCTTAACTAGTTTACCTATGACAGAGAATGAATTTTCCATCAGCGTGAAAACACATGCCAAATCGCTAATCTCGCATGCGCTAAAATTCACTAAGGACCTTGACGATGCGAATGACCTCGTTCAGGATACACTTGTTAAAGCTACCCGTTTTGCTTACAGGTGTGATTATCAAACCAATACCAAAGTGTGGCTTTTCGTAATTATGCGAAATACGTTTATTAATAATTATCATAAAAACGTTAGGCACCGAAGTCGGGTAGTTCGTGAAGATGAAGTTTCAGCAGGTCAGATGACTTATAGCGCCGCTGCTAATGGTGCTGAAACCAGTTTTGCCATGGACGACATTAAGAAGGCATTGAATAGCCTTCCTCAAATTTATTCTGTACCCTTTATCCGGTATTTCGAAGGTTATAAGTATCAGGAAATTGCCGACGAACTAAATTTACCATTGGGTACAGTTAAAACCTATATTCATCATGCCAGATTAAGATTAAAAAAGCTACTTAAGCAATACAACTACAATTAAAAATGGTAAAGCTTAAACGCCTAGTCGGGCATATTGAATAAATCATTTCAATATGCCCGATTTTGTTTTTTAAAAAAAATATTGAACCTCTTAATATTAATAGGGCTAATAATCCACTATTTTAATTTCTTCAACTGTAAAGCCATTAATTAAATAATAACATCAGAAATTGCAGGTGTATCACCAGCTACTTGGCCTGTATTTATCTGCGGTGTATTTTCATTATAAGAAGTCTCCAGGTGACTTAGGTATACTTTCAAATTTTGGATCTTTTCCCTTACCACTTCCTGCTGCGCCGCAGAATGCTCCGGAGCACCATCCATAGCATTTAATACATCTACAGAATAATCCATAAAGTCTTTTAGGTTCTCCGATAAAAGTTCTTTCTTTTCAATCATTTTTATATTGCTTTTTTAAGAATAACAGGAAGAATAGAAAAAGGTTCATTGTAAAATGGATCTGGATTAAATTCAGCGAAATTGCAACTTATTACCTGCTTATTTAGGTTCCCATAACACGAAATATTCATGAATTTATTTGGTTTACATGTAACATTTTTGTATATTTATATTCACCAAAAAATTAAAAGCCTATAAGCAAAGACCTACTTAAATCATTATTACAATCGTATCGCCTATGAGAAATTATGTTTTGGGAATCTCCGGTCTATTATTAATCGCAACTTGTTCAGTTTTTACTTCATGGAAAAATAGTGACAACACAAAGGTTACGCAAAAGAATTTGGAAGAAGTTCCTTTAGAAACTGCTTATATCCATCACGCAAAATCACTTTATCAATCTGCACATTTAAAAGATTCAGGTCTTGCCTTTCCAGTATTTGAAAAAGCACTAACTGGTTTTTATAATTTGAAGAAAGCTGGCCTCCTTTCTGACCATGCACTATTAACCATCGCTGATTTTGACCAGCCCAGCACGCATAAGCGGTTATATGTATTAAACGTTGAGCAAAAAGACGTGGTACTAAATACGTGGGTAGCCCACGGACAGCGGAGTGGCGAAGACCAGGCTGTAACGTTTTCGAATCAAAACGATTCGTTTACGAGTAGCATTGGTTTTTTTGTTACTGGTGAGGAATATCAGGGTACGCATGGCCGCTCATTAAAATTAGATGGCATGGATCCCGGCTTTAATGACAATGCCAGACTTCGTTCCATCGTGATTCATGGTGCGCCATATGTAAGTGAAGGTACCATTGCCGCTTTAGGCCGCTTAGGTAGAAGCCAGGGTTGCCCTGCAGTTTCTCCTGAACTGGCTGATGCGTTGATTTCTTCACTTGGAGAAGGTAGTGTACTTTTCATTAACAGGTCTGCAGAAAAATATTCTTCTTCTTACTTAAATGAAGATAGTGCTTACCTGGCCGTTATGCCTGAAATGAAAAACAATAACCTTTACGGCAATAACATTGATTAGCTTCTGAAAAGATGTGTATATAATACGGCATCCAATCCATAAATATCTTTTGCAAATTTCAGTTCGCCCGCTGTGTTTCGCCAACAAGTAAAATAGCTGAGGTACACTGGAATTTGCTTAGGAAGCGAAATATTTTCAGCTTTAGGATCCTTACTCATCATTCCGGTACTGATTCTGTCAAACTTATTTCCTGCACCAAAAAGTGCTTTAGCCAGTTCTTCTGGTTGCTCCACCCGCACACAACCGTGGCTTACCGCCCTAACAGGTTGATCAAAGGCAGCCTTAGCTGGTGTATCATGTAAATAAACACTGCTTTGGTTATTAAACAGAAATTTAATTTTACCAAGTGAATTATCATCGCCCGGACGTTGTTTAAAGGTATAAGTTTTGCCAACATCAGCTGCAGACCAATCAATTGTTTCGGGATCTTCTACCAGTTTCCCTTTATAAAACACATCAATATTTTTATTACCCAAATAATAACGATCTTTTGCTGCGTATTTAGCAATCTCATTGGTTGCAATACTTTCTGGAATATTCCAAACCGGATTTACCTGAACACTATGAATTAAACTTTTAAGCTGTGGCGTTTCCCTGTTAAACGGCCTGTCTTTCTCCAGTTCATTCTCATCATACTCAGTTAAAGACGGTGCCATATTTTGGTTGCGGCCTTCGCCTACACACACTTTCATGGCTAAAGAAACCTGGCCTTTTTCAATCACCTGTAACTGAAATTCAGGAATATTTACCCAAACATACTTATCTTCTATAGGGCTATTCTGCCAGCGCAAACGTTCCAGGTTTACGGCAATTAGTCGCTTGCTTTCTTCAGCAGAACGACCTGGCGCAAGTGTATGTTGCTTTAGGGCCTGTTGAAGCATTTTATAATCTGCCCCCTGAGGCTGAATACTATCTAAAAAAGTCTTCAGGTTTTTAGTTTGATAAGGTTTTCTAAAACTCAATGAATCAGGTCTTTTGGTCTTGGTGTAATATTGTGCGTAAATCTTTCGTGGACTTACCAACCCGAATTCCATAGCCTGACTATAGGTGGTAATGGTATAACTTGCGGCGAGTTCAAGATCAATAAGCGTTTGATAAGCCGCATCCAAATCTTTTACTTCAGACTTCTGATAAATTTTTTCCAGAATGGATTTAAATTTCGAAACCTTAAATGTTTCTGGAGATAAACCGTGATCTTCAACCTGAGCAATAACATCTGCCGCCTTTAAAAGACCACTATCTGGAAAATATTTCTCAACCAATACAGGTTCATATTGATGAGCAGTATATAAGGCATCAGTAAATTTAGGATTTTGAAGTGTTTTGGAACGGCTAGCAATTGCCAACTTTAATTTCTGTCCAAATTCTTCCATATCAATCTGAGTGAAGATTTTGTTTCCGGTCTCCTTAGCCAGATAAGCACCAACTTGTGATTTATTTTTTTTACAGCTTGTGACAATGGTTAAGCTGAATAACATCAATATCGATAAGACACAAAATATCGGCTTTTTAAAATTCAATAGATACATGGGAATATAATTCAAATTCTGTAGTATTTGTTTTACGAATTTTATATTTAACTGATAATGAATTGATTGAATTTAATTCAACTTACAAAGCTTAAAGGTTAAATATCAAATGAAACATTGAGACTGACGAAGTTCTCCCTCCACACCATTTCACCGAAACTTCGTAAGTCGAGTTATCAACTTGCGAAGTTTCAAAGGCCAGGAGCGTGGCAAAACTTCGCCAGTTTTAAATAAAACAATGCTAATGACGGATTTTTATATTTCGTCACAGTTAACAACTCTCCTCTAAACCCGTCATCCGATAGCTATCGGATGCGAAGCAGATTCTTCATAGATTTCACAAAGTAGATTACTTCACTCCATTACTAAGCCCAACTTTCAGTTCGCAAGGACGGATTTCATATTTCAAACGCTACATTAAGACTGACGAAGTTCTCCCTGCACACCATTCAACCGAAACTTCGTAAGTCGAGTTATCAAATTGAGAAGTTTCAAAGGCCAGGAGCGTGGCAAAACTTCGCCAGCTTTAAATAAAACAATGCTAATGACGGATTTTTATATTTCGTCACAGTTAACAACTCTCCTCTAAACCCGTCATCCGATAGCTATCGGATGCGAAGCAGATTCTTCATCTGCTGAAGCAATCTCCTTTATAGATTTCGCAAAGTAGATTGCTTCACTCCATTACTAAGCCCTACCCTTCAGTTAGCAAGGACGGATTTCATATTTCAAACGCTACATTTAGACTGACGAAGTTCTCCCTGCACACCATTCCACCGAAACTTCGTAAGTCGAGTTATCAACTTGAGAAGTTTCAAAGGCCAGGAGCGTGGCAAAACTTCGCCAGTTTTAAATAAAACAATGCTAATGACGGATTTTTATATTTCGTCACAGTTAACGATTCTCCTCAAAAACCGTCATCCGATAGCTATCGGATGCGAAGCAATATCCTTCATAGATTCACAAAGTAGATTGCTTCACTCCATTACTAAGCCCTACCCTTCAGTTCGCAAGGACGGATTTTCATATTTCAAATGCTACATTTAGACTGACGAAGTTCTTCCCCCTCGCCATTCCACCGAAACTTCGTAAGTCGAGTTATCAACTTGCGAAGTTTCAAAGGCCACGAGCGTGGCAAAACTTCGCCAGTTTAAGAAACCAAGCATCAATCCATTAAATCTATTCTAGACTGAGAAGTTCTTCCCCCTCACCATTCCACCGAAACTTCGTCAGTCGAATAAATTAATTTCGAATTTCCAATATTCATTAAATCTTCATTTAGGATGTAGACATTTATGGAACAATTAATAAGGTTTATTAATCTTTAAATGATAAGAAAATGAAAGCAATTAAAATTTTAATGATCGCCCTAGTAGCAGCTTTTACTGTAAACACAGTTAGCGCACAAACTAAAACACCTGCAAAAGCAAAAGCTGATACAACACAGGTTAAAAAAGTAAAAAAAGCACATGGTAAGCACGCAGCAAAAAAAGCTGAAGCTAAAAAAGCTGAAGTAAAAAACTAGTACACAACACAAATGAAATCAACAGCATGTCCACCTTGAATTAAGTTTCAAGGTGGACATGCTGTTATATAGCTATTAGTTTATCTGTTTAAAGATAAATTATTGAAGAATATTCTGCTAGTTTAAAGGCAATTCACCCAAACCCTCCAAAAACCAACCAGATTGATATTCAAAAGGCACTTCCTCTTCACCTGATTTACTAATTACTTTTGAAGTAAAATCATGTGCAATCTCTTTCTTACTTTCTAAAACCATTTTGGCTAATGCTGCAAATTCTTTTAGATCAACCCCGTCTTCCACAACGAAATAAGGTTCTCCAGCTTCCGTCCAGCGGGTTTCAAAAAGACCATCTTCAAATTTTTTCTGCTGTGCCTCAGTCAAGCGAGGTACACGTTTTTGATTATCCATATGCTGTTAATTAAAAAAATATCTAATAATAAATGACTTAAATAGTCTTCTGCGAAATGCACCAGATAAAAAAAAGACCGGCTTTTCGCCGGTCTTAGTTCAATAATACCTGGCTTAAAATTTAAGCCGGAATTTTTCTAGGTACTTCCCTATCCCAGAATCTGTGCATCGCAATCATCTGAGCAAACAAATCTGTTAAAGTAGAAAGATCATCTGATACAATAATACCTTCTCTAAGTACGGTTTCAGCAGAGTATTCTGCCGGAAGTTTTTTATGAAAATATCCTGCCTCCAATACTTGAATAGCAGCGTCATCTGCAGCAATCGCCTTGCAATGTTTAAATGCTTCATTCAGGAAATGAACGGCATTGGCTTCAGCCTCTAAACTGGCTACACTGTTAGTTCCTCCCGGAACATAAACGGCATCATAAAGTACTGATGCAGCTGTTAGAAAACTTTCGTCTACCTGGATGTGCTGATCTTCTTCTGATATGATCTCACCGAGTTTAGGTGCAATAATATGAACTACTGCGCCCTTAGCAACCAGGGCATCTTTTACGGTGCTTAATGATTTTCCATCTACCCCATCCGCAGCCAGAATAGCAATTTTTCTGGTTGCAATCGAATCCTTTATGGTATTGGCCATGCTTAAAGCTTCAGATTTAGCCAATGAACCTTCTTTCTTTTCAGATGCATAATCTGCAGGATCAGCATCAGCAGGAACACTTCCATTAAGTTCGTCAAGAGGAATTTCAGGCACATGTAAGCCAAGGGAATAAGCAACGGCGGCAGCAAGACCTTTATCAATATGTGCTAAAACGCCGAGCATACGCTCACGGATAGGCACCATTTTCACTTTCCCCAACTCAAAACAAAGGGCATCAATTAAGTGATTTTTTTCAGGGTCAGACTGGCTATCAAAAAACAATTTTGCCTGAGAAAAATGATCGAAGAAGCTTTTACTTCTAGCCCTGATCTTTCTCGCATCTATTCGTTCATTGTAACTGGTAAAACCTCCATTTGCTGCAGCGGTTTGCTGTGGATCATTTGCCGCAATGCCATTTGGTCCGTAACTGGTTTTTCCACGATTAATGGTCTGGCGCATATGGCCGTCACGCTGGTTATTGTGTACAGGTATAACCGGACGGTTAATTGGAATCTCATGAAAATTTGGTCCACCTAACCTAATTAACTGGGTATCGGTATAAGAGAAAAGTCTACCTTGCAATAGCGGATCGTTGGTAAAATCAATTCCAGGTACTACATGACCAATATGATAGGCCACTTGCTCTGTTTCTGCAAAAAAGTTGTCTGGATTACGGTTCAGCGTCATTTTACCAATCCTTTGCACAGGAACCAATTCCTCTGGAATAAGTTTAGTAGAATCTAAAAGGTCAAAATCAAATTTAAATTCATCTTCTTCCGGTATAATCTGAACACCCAATTCCCATTCCGGGAATGCACCAGCTTCAATGGCATCCCAAAGATCTCTTCTATGAAAATCAGGATCCTTTCCAGAAATATTCTGAGCTTCATCCCAGGCAACTGAATGCACACCTAAAAGAGGTTTCCAGTGAAATTTAACAAAACTCGCCACGCCAGAAGCATTAACGAACCTGAAAGTATGCACGCCAAAACCTTCCATCATGCGGTAACTTCTTGGTAATGCACGATCACTCATGGCCCACATGATCATGTGTGCCGATTCAGGAAGTAGTGAAATAAAATCCCAAAAAGTATCATGCGCTGATGCAGCTTGAGGTATTTCATTATCTGGTTCAGGTTTTACGGCATGGATTAAATCAGGAAATTTAATGGCATCCTGAATAAAAAAGACTGGCATATTGTTTCCAACCAGATCGAAATTTCCTTCCTGTGTATAAAACTTAACTGCAAATCCCCTTACGTCTCTGGCCAGATCTGTTGATCCTCTTGATCCTGCTACCGTAGAAAACCTTACAAATACAGGTGTTTCCGCTCCCGGATCACAAAGAAATGCTGCCCGTGTTACTTCAGACATATCTTCATACACTTTAAAAACACCGTGGGCAGCTGATCCTCTCGCATGAACCACACGTTCTGGAATACGCTCATGATCAAAATGCGTAATTTTCTCCCGAAGGATAAAATCTTCCAGCAAGGTTGCCCCTCTGTCGCCAGCTTTTAATGAATTCTGATCGTCGCTAATTTTCACACCATGATTGCTGGTCATCTGCTGTCCGGTACTATCCGCAACAAATTCTTCCAGTTTGGTGGTTTTATCATTTTCAACCTGCGTAGGTTTACTGGTATTGTCTTCTGATTTTTTCGCCATAATATTTTTCTTAAGCTTCCTCAGCTGCTTTATAATTGATTTCATTACCTGCAATATCCGAAAGTTTCGAATCAGCATTTTTCTCTTCAGCTAATGTTTCTTCCAAAATATCACCTACATCCGTCAATCCAAGCGTAGTGGCCAATTGAACTAAACCACTATATGATGCAATTTCATAATGTTCTACTTTTTGAGAGGCTAGAATAATACCTACATCACGTGTTGCTGTACCAGGTTCTGTTTCTTCTACAATGCCTTCACCCTCTTTAGTAATACCCTCCATGGCATCACATTTCTTTGCAATTGCTTTTTCTCCAAGCAATTCAAAAATCTGCTCTAATCTGGTTACATGCGTTTTTGTTTCTTCCAAATGAGATTCAAGTGCAGAAACAAGTTCAGATGCCGTAGCTGCAGAAATCATTTTAGGTAATGCTTTAACCAGATGATTTTCTGCCCAATATAGATCGCGGATGCCATCGGTAAAAAGTTCTTGGAGCGCTGAAGAAGAATCTTTAGTGATTTTAGTACTTAACTTTGGTTCAGTACCGCTTTCCTGTTTTTTCATATTGATGTTTTGTTTAAGTTGATGTTTGTAGACTGCCTTAGAAGGATTTGGTAAGTTATCTGATGATATTAGATATTTTATTTTATCATCAGGTAAACCCATTGATCCAAGGTTCCGTTTCAGCAGCATTATGTCTTAAGAGAACCCATGCCAACACGAAATAGTTTTAAGAGTTTTACGGTGATAAATACTTTTATTTCAGAATACGATAATGCTGAAAACGTTCGATTCTAAAGGCTTAAACAAAATACCTATTAAAATCATTAAATAAACTGTTCATTTAAGCAAACTTTGATGAGATTCTATGGTTTTGATTGCATGGAAAATATCGATCAATTGATGATACCCGCCGCAAGGAAAGGCGAAATGGAAGTTTTACAGGAATTGATTCGCAGGAATGCCAATTTAAATGCACGCGATGAAAAAGGATATACGCCACTGATTATTGCTTGTTATAATAACCAATTGGCTGCTGCCAAATTGCTGCTAGATGCCGGAGCCGATATTAATGCTGCCGATGATGGTGGTAATACGGCCCTTATGGGAGTAAGCTTTAAAGGGTATATGGAGATTGCCAGGCTCTTGGTTGAACGTGGTGCAAACCTCAATCTACAGCATGGTAATGGCGGAACAGCACTGATGTTTGCCAGCATGTTTGGAAGAAACGATGTGTTGCAATTATTGCTTGCCAACGGTGCAAATACTGAGATGAAGGATGCCCGTGGACAGACTGCTGCAGACCTGGCCGCCATGCAAAGAAATGAAGATGGACTAAAATTGTTAAATGCATCCTAATGACCTCCTGAATTTAATTCAGGATTTATTTTAACGTTAATTTTAAAGTGCTGAATCAAGTTTAGGATAATGGGTTCTCCGATGACTTCGTATATATTTTAGAACCACCCCGCCTTGCAGGCACCCCTCCGAAGGACTATCGTGTGGACACAATTAATTTATAAAGATCTTTTGCCCGCTCTTTGCCGCGGGGGCATGGCAATTTTTCACGGTTAATATTGTTTTTAGCGGTGTTCAAGAATGCTGCGCATTTTGGAGCG
>Ga0308159_1000681_pt1 | contig 68734 bp, 76 predicted proteins | sample PhyCR1_FD_201040 | JGI IMG/M metagenome (GOLD analysis project Ga0308159, IMG submission 201040) | Phyllosphere microbial communities from UC Gill Tract Community Farm, Albany, California, United States - DLSLC.R1 | ecosystem: Host-associated > Plants > Phyllosphere > Unclassified | place: USA...
CAACCGCTTCAACAACTACAACGTCGAGGACGGACGCTACGAACAGCGCACGATCTGGGTGCGCTCGATCATCGATTACCGGATCAACGACAGCACCACCCTGCGCAACACGCTGTATCACCTTGACAGCCAGCGCGACTACCGCAACCTCGAAACCTATCAGTACAACGCCGACAACAGCGCGGTAAACCGTTCCACTGCCTATCAGGTGCGGCATCAGGGTGAGCAGAACGGCAACCAGTTCGAACTGCGCCACGACAACAGGTTTTTCGGTCTCGACACGACGTGGTCCGGTGGTTTCGAGTACAAGGTCAACCAGACCACCAACTCGCCGCTGAACATCAAAGGCGCGAGCACCGTCGATCCGAACAACTACCGCCCGGGGCATTTCTACGATATTCCCGGCACCAACCCGGCGCTGATCAGCGACAAGACCAACGAAGTCACGACCAAAGCGCTATTCGCGGAAAACCGTCTGGCCCTGACCGACAAACTGGCGCTGCTCACCGGCCTGCGCTACGACGACATCGACCTCGACGTGACCAACCATCGCACGGTGACGGCCGCCAATCCCAAGCACCTCAAACGCAGCTGGGAGCCGGTCACCGGGCGCGTCGGCCTGACCTACCAGTTCATCCCGTCGGCCAACGTCTACGTGCAATACAGCACCGCCGCTGAACAACCGAACGGCACGCAAGACTTCGATATTTCTACCGGCAAACAATGGGAAATCGGCAGCAAGTTCGACTACCTCAATGGCCGTGGCTCGGCGACGGTTGCCGCGTACACCATCGAACGCAAAGACTTCGCCGTGACTGACCCGCTGGACTCGACCAGCAGCATCCCGGTCGGTCAGCAAACCTCGAAGGGCATCGAGATCGCCAGCTCCCTGCGGATCACCGACAAGCTGTTGGCCGAAGGCAACTTCGCCTGGGTCGATGCGCAATACGACGACTTCACCGAAAAGAACGCCGCCGGCGTGGTGGTTTCACGCAAGGGCAACACACCGACCAACGTCCCGGATCGGGTCGGCAATCTGTGGCTGACTTATGATTTTTCGCCGCAATGGCAAGGTGGGGTCGATGCGCGGTATGTGGCGTCGGTGTATGCGGACACCGCGAACACCATGACCGTGCCGTCGTACACACTGTTCGGCAGCTTCCTCAGCTACAAGGTCGACTCGCACACCACCGTTACCGGCCGGGTGCGTAACCTGACCAATGAGGTGTATGCCGAGTTTGCGCATGTGTCGCCGGCTTACTATCTGGGTACGCCGCGCACCTTTGAATTGGCGGTGCAGACCAGGTTCTGAACTTAACCCGATGCCTTGTAGGAGCTGCCGCAGGCTCGGGCCGCGATCGGACGATCTTTTGACTTTGATTTTTTAAGATCAAGATCAAAAGATCGCAGCCTGCGGCAGCTCCTACAGAGAGCGATTACAAACTGGCGGAGACCTTCTCCGCCACATCCTTCGGCACCCACGCCTGCCACACCTCCGGATGCGCCTTCATGAACGCTTCTGCCGCCTGGCGCGGCGCAGTGTGCTTCTCGCTCATCTCGGCCAACGCCTTGTTCAATGGTTCGATCGGGAAATCCACCTTGCTGAAGAATGCCGCGATCTGCGGATACTGTTTCTGGAACGGCGTAGACACGCCAATTGACAGTTTCGAAGCCAGCGAACGGGTCGGTTTCGGATTGGGGTTATCGGCATCGGTCAGGGTCTTCCACGCTTCGGCATCAAAAGGTGGTTCTTCCAGCTGCACCAGTTTGAATTTCCCCAGCAACGGTGTCGGCGACCAGTAATAGAACAGCACCGGTTTGCCCCGGCGGATCGAAGAGCTGATTTCGGCATCAAGCGCCGCACCCGACCCACTGCGGAAGTTGGTGTAGTCATCCTGCAGGCCATAAGCGCTCAGCTTCTGCTTGTTCACCACTTCCGAGGTCCAGCCGATCGGGCTGTTGAGAAAACGGCCCTTGCTCGGGTTTTCCGGGTCCTTGAACACGTCCTTGTATTGCTTCAGGTCACTGACGCTGCGCAGATTTGGCGCCAGCGGCTTGATACCCTTGGCCGGGTCACCCTTGATCACGTACTCCGGCACCCACCAGCCTTCGGTAGCACCCTTGACCGTATCACCGAGACTGGCGACCTTGCCCTCCGCCTCGGCCTTGACCCACACCGGACTGCGCCCGGCCCACTCCTCGCCAATGACCTGAATGTCATTGTTGGCCAGCGCCGTTTCCAGGGTGATGGTGGTGCCCGGCAACGTATCCGTCGGCAAGCCATAACCTTTCTCGACGATGATCCGCAGAACATCGGTGATCAGGCTGCCGCTTTCCCAGTTCAGGTCGGCAAAATGGATGGGCGTTTGCGCCGCCGTCACCGGTTGCGCCGATGTCAGCACACCAAACGTGACCATGCTGGCGGCCAGTAGCCGTCGAAATCCTTTCATGCTTTTGCACCTCGTGCTGTTCACAGCAGTAGCAGGATGGCCTGGCAGAAGACCGCAAGCCTCTGAATACTCAGTCAACTGACTGTAGCCGAGGTTCCTGCTTTTTCCGGGACCCTATCCCGACGAGGTTACGTTTCAGACTTTTCCTGCAAGCTTTGCAGCTCGCGTCTGACCATGCTGGCGTATTCCGCAGGCCGCAACGTGTAGATCTGCGCAGCCACCCAGTTCAACCACGCGCCTTGCATCCCGGCTTTGGCGTTGAACAACCGCAAAGCCTCTTCACGTGCTCGCTCGAGGTGCCGGGAATGGAAGTCAGCGCGACTCAAATCGCCAGTCACTCGCTGGCCTTGAACGTGACCAACTCGCCCTTGCGCCACTTCGCGGCTTTGCCGGTGACCGCTTTCAGGGTTTTGGTCAGGCCTTCCTGCAATTGCTGATGCGCGGCAAACACCGTCACCACGCTGTGGCCTTCCTTGAACAGGATCGCGTGACCCTCCGCTGTATCGACAAAAGCGTAATCGCCCAGGCCGTACACCGTCAGTTTGATTTCACGAAAGCGGATGTCCATCTTGCCGCCTTCACGGCTGGGCAGCACGGCCGCGCTGAAATGATCGCCGACCTTGAGCTTGAGCCCCGGTTTGTCATCGACCACCAATGCACTTTCGGTGTCGATCTCGGCCACGTAAATACCTTCGGCGTTCTGTTCGGTGATGTAAACAAAACGCGATTGAAACAGCTTGACCAGCTTTGCACGCAAATCACCCAACACGAACAAAGCATGCATATCGAGATTACTGACTGCCAAGGAAACATCCCCACATCTGAAAAGTACCTGCGCAAAACGCGCACGGCAAAAAAACGGCCAGGCCGATGCTGTTACCGATTGACTTCAGTACACCTGAAACAAGCGGAGCGCCCATACATCACAAGTTCGCAAGACTACTGGAAAGTCAGGCGAGAAACTTGCCTCGACGTTCGCCAGGCTTTGAAGGAAAAATCTTCATTGAAGCGCAACGAAGACGGACTACAAACCTTAGGGAAAAAGCTGACGAAAAAAAGCCCTTTTCCGACATATCGCCGGTAAAAAATTGCTTTAGATAGGCACCTGTCGCCAACAGACACTGGCGATTCTAGAGCAGCGATGCTCCTTCCGACTACCCGAACCGACCTGTAACCGTCGGCTATCTCATGAAAAGGACTTCATATGTGCACTCTGACTCACTTTGCCCAGCCTTCCAACCCGGGTATCGATACGCCATTCGTACTGCAAGGCACCGATTTGGCTGAACTGGCGGAACACGGACCAGGCAATCACAGACCTCGATTTCAGGTAGTTCCGGCGGGCAACGCGTTCTTTCATATCAAAGAATCGTCCACCGGTCGTGTAAGAGGTTTCCGCGAAGATCATAACGAAGCGTGCGCTCTTGCCCGCTCGCTTGAATCACGAATCGAACTCTTGTCCAACGGCCGCCTCAGATAAAGAGCGAGCGACAGCGCCATTCCGGCCTACGCAAAAGGAGTAAACGATGGAACTGCCAGCCTATGATCTGAAAACCTTGTTCGACCAACTGGGCCTGCCTTCGGAAAACGAGGCAATCGACGATTTCATCGAAGCGCATCCGCTGGACGCCAACACCAAGTTGATTGATGCCGAGTTCTGGACGCCGCAACAGGCGCAACTTCTGAAAGAGTGGTTGCGCGCCGACGGCGAAGAAGCGGTGCTGGTCGATGAGTTGAACGTACGCCTGCACGACGGACGTTAATAAATGTCAGTGCAGGCTGTCGCCAGGCTCGGCCATCAGTTGCGCGAGCCAGGCAGCCTTGCACTCCTCCGCCTCGTCGCGACTGGCGAACGCAGTGCCGCGCCGCTCACCGTTGAGCAGCACCACCCAGCAGACACTCTGGCCCATCGCGCGCAATCCGGCGGGCACACCACTGCCAATCATCACCGCGACATCGACTCTGCACATACTGACCTCTCGACTTCATTAGCTACCTAACTAACGGCCATGTTAATGACTTCGTCGCGGAGGAAACAGCAATGCCCGTGCACAGATTCATTGCGCGAGCGGTAACAATCGATCAGCGCGGACTCTCCGGTTTATAACCCAGGCGCAGACCGCCCCAATGCCGGCCCTTGACCATGATCGGTACCGACAGGTCATGCATCAGCTCGCCGGTATCGCGGGTGTACGTCTGCAGTAGCACCGCTTGCTGATGACTGCCGCAGCGAATCCCGGTGCGGTCAGCGAACTTGCGCTTGGTGCGGTTGCCCACCGCGTCGACCTGCTCGTCACCGGTCAACGGCTGACTGAATGCCAGGTTGTGCGTCGGCACATAGCCCTGTTGCGTGCAGGCGATGGCGAACACCAACCCCTCATGACGCGGCAGCAACGGCTCCTGAATCGCCGGCAGCACCTGATCGGTGTAACGGTCGAAACGGGTCTGAAACTTCGGCGGTTGCGTCCCGGGAATCGGCTGATATTGACGGTCGAACAAATCCTCAAGGCTGATCCGCCCCTGCTCGACATCCGCTTCGAACCGCGCAGCAATCTGACTCGCGCCCTCACGCGCCAGGTCATAGACGCGCTGGTGATAGTCATCCAGACCAACTTCGGCCAGGCGCTCGCTGATGGTTTCCGCCTGGCCTTCCATCTGCACGGCGGCCTCGGCCAGGCGCCGGGTCTGTTGATCGCTGATCGCCAGATCGCTGCGCATCTGTTCGATGGCCTTGAACAGGCTGTCGAGCTGCTCGCGATTGGTTTCCGCACCCCGGGCGATTTCGCCGACCTGATCTTCCACGCCGGCGGCCAACCGGGCGATGTTGTCCAGATGCTGGCCGGTGTTCTCGACCTGCTCGACGCCGGTCTGCAGATCGCTGGACAGCTCGCGAATCTGCTCCACCACTTGCGCCGTGCGCTGCTGGATGTCGGCGACCATCTCCCCGACTTCGCCCGTCGCCGACGCCGTGCGCGCCGCCAGACCGCGTACCTCATCCGCCACCACCGCAAAACCCCGGCCATGCTCGCCGGCCCGCGCCGCTTCAATCGCCGCGTTCAAGGCCAGCAGATTGGTCTGGCTGGCGATGGACTGAATCACCAGCGTCACCCGTTGAATGTCATCGCTGCGCAGGCTCAGGGCTTCGATCAGTTCACGGCTGGCGTTGGCGCGTTGACTGAGTTGATGCATGCGCGCAATCGAATCCACCAGTTCGGTGCGCCCCGCCGCGCTGCTGTGATGCGCTTCGCTGGCGGCGTCCAGCGCTTCACGGCTGAGCTGCGAAGTGGCGTGTTCGGTGGCGATCATCACTTCGGCGTTGCTGACAATCTGCGCCGCCGCGTCGAGTTGCGATTCCAGTTTGCTCGCCAGTTGCTTGACGGAAAACGCCACACCGGCGGCTGACAGCGCGTTGTGACTGGTGGTGTAGGAAAGGTCACGAGTGAGTTCGGAAATCGCGTTACCGGCATCGACAGGCGCAACATCGGGGATGGCCCGCGAGCGCAGGCGCGGCAGCCAGACAATCAGCACCGCCAGCGGCAGGCCGATGTACAGCGAGCCTCCACTCAGCGTCATGCCGGCGAGCAACAGCATCAGGGCGATGCTTTGCAGGGTCGGAGCGATCCAGCGGTTTTTCGGCAACAGCACTGGTGCGGGCAAAGCCCCAACCAGAGATCCATCTCTCGTCATTTCAACACCCCACGCATGTTCTCATTGTTGTGACTGCATTAAACGCCACTAGAACGCCATTATCCATGGTCCGTTAGTCGTGGAGTCTGCAGCAGGTCAATGGAACGGTGCGCAACATATCGCAGACGAGTAAAAGCAAAGATCGCAGCCCCGTCAGCTCGTGTAGGAGCTGCCGAAGGCTGCGATCTTTTGCAGGCGCCCCCGATTCAGGGGGCAGCCATGGAATCAGGCCTGACGCTGGTGCTTGTCGATCTGCTCGTGACGTTCTTGAGCTTCGATGCAGTATTTGGTGGTCGGGCTGATCAGCAGGCGTTTCAGGCCGATGGCCTCGCCGCTGTCGTCGCACCAGCCAAAACTGTCTTCCTTGATGCGCTCAAGGGCTTGTTCCAGTTGCGGCAGCATGCGCTGGTCGCGATCGATCGCGTTCACCAGCCAGGTGCGCTCTTCTTCAACCGAAGCCGCGTCCGCCGGGTCGGCCGGAGTGTCCAGGCTTTCGATGGCGATACGGTTTTGCTCAATGCGCTCATGGGTTTCGACTTTCATGTTCTGCAACAGCTCAGTGAAGAAAGCGTGTTGCTCGGCATTCATGTAGTCATCTGCCGGCATGGCCAGCAACTTGTCCTTTGTCATTGATATCTCTATAAAAAAACGTGCATTAAGGCGAAATAGGGAGCGTTCCGGCGAACCGTGTCCGGTCGACGAAAAGGCATCGTTTATTGCAAACGCCACCCGGCACTCAATTTACGAAGGGGCGGCAGTCTAAGGCCCGTTTGAGGCCTCAGCAACTGTAAATACCGGGAATTTGTCCGACAAGCCCTGTAAACAGCTCTGACACAGGCGTCATGGCGGTCATCGGAGTGCGTTTATAGCAAGAAATTCAGTCCAACGGCTGTATATAGAAGACAAACGGCTAACCGAGTGGCAGTTGGTCGCATTTTTTTCAGCCATGCCGCCCGCGCAGTGCATCGTTTCAGCTGCGCAGACGCCGGAAATCTCCCCTGCCAACTCCCCGCACCCCGCCTATCATCAGGCACACCGTAAATAACTGTGGCGAGGAAGCTTGCTCCCGCTGGGTCGCGAAGCGGCCCCCAACGTTGGGCCTGCTGCGCAGTCCAGCGGGAGCGGGCTCCCTCGCCACAGTGTGATTTGATCAGCCTGAAGGAAGACTTATGCCCCGCCCCGATCTGCCGGCCAACGACGAGCCTGCCCTCGCCAGCCCCCCGATCAATGCCGAGCGTCTGCTGCAACTGATCACCGACGAATACGACACCCTGCCGCGCCAACTCAAACGCATCGCCAGCTACATGAGTCAGCAAAGCGAGCGGATCATGGTCGATCGCATCAGCGACATCGCCCGCGAATGCGAGGTGCATCCGTCCGCCATCGTGCGTTTCTCGCAGCGCTTCGGCTTCAGTGGCTTCAGCGAGATGCAGGCGCTGTTCCGCGCCGCCTACACCCACAAAGCCTCGCCGGTACACAACTACCAGCAACGCATCCGCAGCATGATCGCCAACCAGTCGCAGCAGGCCAGCGACGGCGACCTCGCCCGCGAATGCATCGACGCCACCCGCTCCGGCATCGAACGCCTAGGCCGCGAACTCGACGACGTCGCATTCGAAAAAGCCGTCGACCTGATCGTCAACGCCGATAACATTTATGTGGTCGGCGTGCGTCGCTCCTTCGCCGTCGCCGACTACCTCGTTTACAACTTGCAACACACTCACAAGCGCATTCACCTGGTTTCCGGGCTGGGCGGCAGTTATCGCGAACAGATGCGCAGCGTGCAGAAAGCTAATAGGTATCATACCTTTTCGCCCCAATTCGAGCTTTGAGAATCTAGACGGAGACTTTGTCAAAAACACCATTATTGAAATAATGGACGCACTGGATAAAAGCTCTTCTCGACACTCCCCTCCCTTCAAACTAGCCTTAAAAATCTCGGAAAACCCAGACGCAACAAAAAGCAAAAATAGCGTAACCGCAAAAATCCAGGAAATATACAAAATAAAGTTTGGTATAACTTTAGATAAAACAAATATCGTAGAACTCAAAAGGTTCGTTGAGGATGACATACGAGACTCATCACAAATAATTAGAATATCGGACTCAGACAAAACAGAATCCTTTTTTCTAAAAGGAAGTGAATTATACTATCAGCTAGAGCCTTTTAAACCCAATAGATTTAGTGACGAATCAACGTGGGATCTCGCCGTCTGTCACCTTGCTCGTACAGAATTACCAGTAAGACCGAGCAAAAACTTAAAAACATCATCATTGAGCAGCAGTAAGATATCCATAATATCAATAAAAGAAGCTTATCAACAATCCCGTGATGCGGGCTCGAAGGAAGAGGACAGTTCTTGGGTCTCTATTTTCAATAAATTTGAAAATCAAGAATCACTAAAAAGTGTAGAGCAGCAGAACCTGATTAACGGATTTATCGCTTGCCACCTTACAGAGGTGGCATATGCGAGAGCGGACATTTTTCCTGTTGAAATAATAAAAGCTGAAGCGGAGACAGAAAACTGGTTGATTCATATATGCAGCAAGTTTTCAGAAGAAGTTGAACGCTTATCCAAACCTCTGAATATTGACCCACCTGCAACTCGACTTGAAAAAATACTTAAACGGGACGAGAGCGAATTAGAAACACTAGTTTGGAGCTTAGTCAGCGGAAATGGTTTCGGCAAAGAGGAAGATGAAACAATATTAACTTTCGCTAACTCCTACATAAGTGAAGATGGCATAACTATATATACTTTCACATCGCGAACCCAGCTCCCTTATCAAGCGAATTACTACATTGCGCCAAATTCTCTGCAAGGAACTCTTCGCCAGCTAAGCAGAAGAACTAAAGCATTAGAAACTTTAGCCTGCCACTCTGAACTTTTAGATGTACTTATCTCCCCTCAAAAATACGCTACCCCTCTGAATTCGCCCCCACCAAATCCAAATCTTATTCAAGAACTAGACATATCCAAACAAAAAGCATTCAACAAAACCTTGTCCACCCTTCCCTTGTATCTAGTTCAAGGACCACCAGGAGTCGGAAAAACCTTTTTGGTTTCAACATTAGTAAAACAACAATTTGAACATGAATCAGATAGCAGGCTGTTATTGACAGCACAGAGCCACTCTACCGTACAACATCTTTACCACGAAGTCTGCCGCTCTCTAAAAAAAGAAGACGACAATGACTTCATTGTAATACGCTGCAGCAAACAAGATAAAAACGATGAAACATCACTCATAGATGCCGATGAAAAATCCAAGCAATATATACAAAAATTCATGAATAGCTCTATTTATCTCAATTCGGAATCAGTCGACATCAAATCTGAAGTCCGCCAGATGCTCAGCGGTCTAACATACAAACGCTACCCCCTTATAAACCAACTACTTCGCTGCGCAAATATGGTGTTTTCAACAACAAACTCTGAACAAGTGGAACGAATGATCCATGACCGTGCTCAGTTCGACTGGACGATCATGGAAGAAACCGGCAAGGTCACAGGACTCGAACTTATAAGCCCATTACTACTTTCCCACCGAAGACTGATGATTGGAGACCATAAGCAGCTTCCTCCATATCGGTCTAACGAAATCACTACTATTTTATCTGACCCACAGAAATTGAAGTCTATATTGCGTGACAGTGAGTATATTTTGCACCCCAAGGTTCGTGGAGCTATAGCAAAGTCATTTCTTGACGACATGAATTTTTCAGACGAAAGCATTACACAAATAGGCAGATCCGCCTCTAAATATTTCATGCTATTTCAAAGCCTTGTCGAGGATGAAATAGTAGAAAAACTATTACATGAAAAGAAATACGGCTCAGAAAATGGGAGAATTGCAATAGGGAGCATGCTGGAATATCAGCATAGAATGCATCCAGATATAGCCAAACTAATCTCTCAAGTCTTTTATCAAAACAAACTTAAAACAGATCCAGACAAAGAGAAAAGTTACAAAAACCTAAAGACTCCCCTCCCATATCTTTTTGATAAAACTAATACTTTATCAAACTCTGCGCCACTGACCTGGATCGACATGCCTGACATCCAGACAACAAAAAACATGAAACAAGGAGAGCAACTTCCTCGCTGGCACAACACAGAAGAAAGAAATATGATTTCTTCAATATTAAAATTATTGGCCGCCAACCCCAACTCAAAATCAAAAGCAAAAATTGCCATTCTCTCTCCCTACGCTGAGCAGGTCGGCAGAATATCGAGAACAATTTATACACAAGGTAAGTTAAGACCTGCCTTCGCCCATCTCTCGGAATTCGAACCCGCGGACGATCACTCTGACTTTTGTAGCACCGTTGACGCATTCCAAGGTAGCGAAGCAGACATTGTAATTGTTTCACTTGTCAGGAATAACGGAAACCCCACTCTACGTGGGGCTCTTGGTTTTCTATCAGATGAGCGGCGAATGAATGTATTACTAAGCAGAGCGCGCTACAAGCTTATTATTGTTGGATCTTACAACTTATTAAAAGCCTGGGGAGGAAACTATAAAAAACACAAACCACAAGATGACCTTAATCAAATAAAGGACTTTTTACCACGCCTTGTTGCGAACCTAGAACGATTCAAAGATAGCGGGACACTAAGCTTAATTAAAGGCTCCGACATCACAAATCGAAAAGCAAGCACATACAAACGATAAAACTTAGAAAGAATAATTTAACAAGGATGGTAATTAAAATGAATCAACGCCCCACTGCATATGTTGTTGTACCTTTTCACTTTGTACAACAGAGATTCAAAATATTAAAGGGACAACGATGGGGAGCGATTGACCATTTGCTCTTACAGGAGATCGTTAAAAATCCGTTATCTGCAAATCAATTGTCTTTATTATCTTGCCTACCTAAACGCTTGATAATTGAGATATTAATACCGTTAATGAAGGCAGGCTGGCTCGAACTAACTACTACTGACTCTGAGTACGTGTTTAAAGCAACCGACAGAGGCATTACAGTGGCAAAACTGGAGAATCTACCATTAGATAAAGAACCATTAATTTCAACCAGACAATACATAATAGATCCAAGCACGGGAGATTGCTATCGGACAGGGCATAGACAACAGACATTTCAACTTTACAGCAAGAAAAGAATAGACGAGCTAATTCAATCTAAAGACAGCCCTATTACGGTCTTAGATTTCAAATCTATGATCACAGAAGCAAGTTACACTGACATATTTAACTGTGTTTCAGATCGAGATGAGGAGATCATCGCAATAGATGACTCCTACATTCAATATTCTAGAGATCAAACTAAATATGCACTGATCTCCGTGGACGACTCGGACAAAATAGGCAATGCCCCTCCAAACATTTCAGTAGAATTGAGTGAACAGGTCATCGAAGCTGCTCATGAAACTCTAGAATTATTCGCAGCCATCGACCAGAATAACAAGGAATACAGCAAGCACATCTTTCAAGGAAAAAGCACACATAGAAGCCATATGGCACACTCACTTGAGGATGATGAATACGAGCTAATTCTTGGCGCCGAGAAACATAAAATAGCGCTGAACGAGGCTTTAACGGAAGCTAAATCGAGACTTATTATTCACTCTACATTTATCAATCCAACGAATTTGGCTTCCATTTCAAACTCTCTCTTTGATTTAGCTAGGCACTCTGTAAAAATTGACATTCTTTGGGGTCAAGTTGAACCAACTGAGGAAGACGCACTTAAGTCATACCAAAAAACCAGAGACTGCCTTGCTAACTTGATAGAAAAAATACATATCGAGGGCTTGGACACACTAATAAATATCCATCTCGACCCAACAGAGTCACATTCAAAATTCATCATCTATGACAGGGATTCTGGAGTTTATTCTGCGTTACTGGGGTCATGTAACTGGCTAAATAGCAACTTCAATCTTTTCGAGGCGTCCGTAAAACTTTCCAATCAAAACATTGTCGCGGAAGTTATAAAAATCTCAAGCGACCTAGTTCGCGGCGCCTCAAAAGTCTCGAACTTATTTAGCAGAGAACTTTCGCTACTCGCTAACTCCCTCATTAAAAACGCCTTAACTGCTCCAAACAAAAAAAAATCACTACAGCCCGACTAATACTCAAAAACGATCATTACGACCTCGTCAGAAAAGCAAGAGACTGTGCTGAACAAGATATATTTATTTGCAGCCATCAGTTTAGCCACATAGCGAAGAGGCCAATTATGGAGCCGATCACCACATCTACAAACAGCAACCGAACAATAGTAGCAAATATTTTCTACAGCAAAACCTGTGGAGGACTCAGCGAAGAAGGCGCAAATGCAATTTCAAACTCAATAAAAGAACTCAACGTGAATATTAGCAAAACCTCAAACCCCATAACACACGCAAAAATTTTAACGTGGGATGATGATAACGCGGTAATTACAAGCTTAAACTGGCTATCCGCTTCAGCGTCCGGTAACGATCTTGATGAAATCGGAATACATATTGAAAGCCAAGATATCGCAAAGGAGATAAAACAAGCATTTTACAAAACGTCCTTACAACCGTAAAACAACCAACATTCCATCCAAAATTTAACGCATCTTAATATTTAGGCAAAAAGATATGAAAGACAATGTATGGTTTACATACAAAGCGCGCATTCAAGCTCACAAGAGATTGGCTTGGCTAGATTTTCACGCCCAACTCCTCCTAGTTTGGTACGCCATATTAAGTACCATACTTGCGGTTTTGACAGTTCGCTACCCGAAAGTAATGGGAGAGAACACCGACATACTTGCGACTATCTTATCTGTAGCGTTACTGGGAGTTTCACTTGCAGTAGCTAACAGAGATTTTCGTGGTCGAGCCATGCTGATGCGCGACAACTATTTAAAGCTTCACAAGCTTTATAGAGACATCCAACATAACAACGGCACGTCAAGTGATCACCAGATGCAATATCACAGCATTTTATCTGAAGCTGAAAATCATCTTGAAATAGATGATCGTATTGCGCGCGTTTTCTCCCATGGGCTCACAAGCAGGCTCCCTGTAGGTTTTGAAAAAGTTCAAGCTTGTCTTTGGCTGCTAGCGCGGGTGATTATTACCGTATTCTTATATGCTGCCCCGGTTATCATAGGTGTATATGCTTGGAGTACAAAACTAGGTTAGTCAAATACAGCCCATTCGTGAGAGAGACTCTAGTTTGGTAGATGTTCGTATATTAGATATCGACTCAAGCTAAAACTCACCTTGAAGAAGCAGACATTTCCTTCAGGCTCGGCTAGGTTATGCCTTCCCACCGGTTCGACTTGAAGGAACGCGTCATGAAACTGATCGGCATGCTGGACTCCCCTTACGTGCGCCGCGTGGCGATCTCCGCCAAACGCCTCGGCATCAACCTCGAACATGAATCGGTCTCGGTGTTCCGCCACTTCGAGCAATTCCAGCAGATCAACCCGGTGGTCAAGGCACCCACGCTGATCCTCGATGACGGCGTGGTGCTGATGGACTCCACCCTCATCCTCGACTACCTCGAAGCCGCCAGCGGCAAAAGCCTGCTGCCGAGCGACCTCCAACAACGCGCCCACGCCCTGCGCCTGATCGGCCTCAGCCTCGCCGCCTGCGAAAAAGCCGTGCAGCTCTACTACGAACGCAACCTGCGCCCGGCGGACATTCAATACCAGCCGTGGGTCGAACGCGTCGAAAGCCAACTCGCCGCCGCCTTCACCGCCCTCGAACAGGAACTGGAAAAAACCGGCCTGCCCACCGACGGCACCCTGACCCAGGCCGGCATCAGCCTCGCCGTCGCCTGGAGCTTCACCGGCCTCGTCGTCCCCGACCAGATCGACCCCCGCCGCTACCCGCACATCGCCCAATACACCGCGTACGCCGAAACCCTCGAAGCGTTCGTCAGCACCCCGATGACCTGACCATGAGCACCGCCGACACCGCCGCCCCGGCGTTAAAGGAAATCTTCAACGCCGAACGCCTGCAACACATCGCCAGCGAAATGAGCGCCGTGTACCCGGCGTTCAAGGCCAAGGCGTTTCTCAAGCATGCCAGCCAAGGGTTGGCGGAATTGTCGGTGATGCAACGCATGGCCCGCGTCAGCGAAAGCCTGCACGCCGTGCTGCCGCTGGACTACGAAGATTCCCTCGAAGTCCTGCGCGAACTCGCCCCCCGCCTCAATAGCGGATTCGTCAGCATGTGCCTGCCGCACTACGTCGCCAGCTACGGCGGCCACGCCTTCGATACCTCGATGCAAGCGCTGAAATACTTCACCACCTTCGGCTCCTCCGAATTCGCCATCCGCCACTTCCTGCGCAGCGACCTCGAACGCTCGCTGGAACTCATGCACGACTGGACCCAAGACCAAAACCACCACGTCCGCCGCCTCGCCAGCGAAGGCACCCGCCCTCGCCTGCCCTGGTCATTCCGCCTGGAAGCCGTGCAAGCCAACCCGCAACTGACCGCCGGCATCCTCGATCGGTTAAAGGCAGACGAGAGTCTGTACGTGCGCAAGTCCGTGGCGAACCATCTGAATGACGTGACCAAAGAGCATCCGGAATGGGTGCTGGACACGATTGAAGGCTGGCCACTGGACAACAAACACACGGCGTGGATTGCCAAGCATGCGTTGCGCAGTTTGATCAAACAGGGAGACCTGCGTGCGCTGACGGTGATTGGTGCGGGGGCCAAGGCTGAGGTGGAGTTGCTGGATGTGCGGGTTGAGCCGGCGGTGGTGAGGTTGGGTGAGGCGATTACGTTGTCGTTTACGGTGAAGTCGACGGTGGCGCATGAACAGCGGTTGGTGATTGATTATGCGATTGACTATGTGAAGGCGAATGGCGGGGTTTCGGGGAAGGTATTCAAGTTGAAGACGGTGGAGTTGGCGGGGTTTGGGGAAGTGGCTGTGGGGAGGCGGCAGGTGATTCGGGATTTTACGACGCGGAAGCATTTTTTGGGGCGGCATGGGGTTAGGGTTTTGGTTAATGGGGAGGTTTTGGGGAGTGCTGTGTTTGAGATTGTTGCTGATTGATACCACTGATAGGTTCTGTTGATCTGGCGGTACTAGGAGTGAAAGGGAGTTACGGATGGGGCTGCAGCCGAAAGGAGCCACTTTCAAACGTCTGCTTTTGGCCGAAAGCTATCCTTCGTTGAGTTCAGCATTGACGCGGTAGCTGTCAAAAAGGTGACTCACTCAAGACAACGCCACTGAAAGACAGGCAAGAGAAGTGTCGCCTACCAACTCCCATATGGAATGCCGTACTTTTCAACATACCGCTTAGCCTTCTCACTTACCGGATAGGCATAACGACCACCGTTCTTCCCTTGTTCCGGCCCCAGAGGCTCTATCTCCCCTTGACCGCGAGAAATCTCAACCGGATTTCGACATGAATCTCTAACCCATGTTTTGAGCACGCCGCCCGGAGCGAGCCCCACATAAAGTGACGCCATAAAGCGAGCAGTTTTCTCCGGTGTTTCCGGGCAGCGCTGGTGTGTTGACTTCACCATTAGTTGCCTGCCCTCTTTCGGAATCTCGATGAAGCCTTTGTAGGTTTTTTGCTCTGTTATGGATTGCCAGCGGACAAAGATCAATTTTGGAAGATCGGCGCCCGTCACAGGTCTCCCGCTCCCCGACACGGTTCCCCAACCACGAGCAGATTCCGTGCTGATATCGGGCTCTCCGCTGGCTGCAGTGCTCTTGCCAGCTCTAAGAAGACTCTGTTATTGATGTCTTGGACGGAGCTGTCCTCTACCCATACCTTCATGTAATTCGGCTGAACGAACACTAATTCCCACCATGGATATTTAGGGTCATTTTCGCCTGTTTCTGGGCCACTGCTTTGGCAGCCGGACAACAATAAAGCGCCCAGCAGTGCAATCGTTGCTTTCATTACAAATGATCCATTCAAGTAGTTGTCACGACTACCAACTTCCATATGGAATGCCGTACTTGTCGATATACCGCTTAGCCTTTTCACTCACAGGATAGGCGTACCGCCCTTCGTTCTTACCTTGACTCGGCCCCAGTGGCTCAATTTCCGCCTGTGCTCGCGCTACCTTGACTGGGTGATGACATGAGTCTCTTACCCAAACCTGCACGACACCACCGGGAGCCAAGCCGAGATAAACCGATGCCATGAATCTTGCTTGTCGATCGGGAGTTCGCGGGCAGCGCTGATTGACGGACGTCACCATCAACTGCCTGGCCTCTTCCGGAATATCTACCCATGCTTGCCAGGTTTTCTGTTCGACGATTGATTGCCAACGGACCCAGATTCGAACGGGCAGGTCTGCTCCTATCACCCTCCTCCCGCTGCCGCCCACTCCGCCTGCCCACCCCCGGGCTGACTCTGTGCCATCTTCAGGTTCTCCCCCAGCAGCGGTGCCGCCGCCGGTTTTGTAGAAAATCCTGCCGTTAATGTCTTGAACAGAGCTGTTTTCAACCCAGACCTTCATATAGTCCGGCTCAGTAAACGCCAGCTCCCACCATTCGGACTTCGGGTCATTTTTGGCTGAGAGTGGATCAGTTTCTTGGCACCCTGAGATCAGCAAAACGCAAAGTATCGTTATGAGTTGTTTCATTGGCTTAAGGATTACCAACTCCCGTACGGTATGCCGAATTTATCGATATACCGCTTAGACTTTTCGCTGACGGGATACGCATAGCGCCCTTGATTTTTACCTTGACTAGGCCCCAACGGTTCGACCTCTGCTTGTGCTCTGGCGACTTTGACAGGATGGTGGCATGAGTCTCGAACCCAGACTTGCACGACACCACCGGGCGCCAGACCCAAGTAGAGAGACGCGTTATAGCGCCCTTCTTGTTCGGGTGTTTTGGCGCAGCGCTGATTGACGGACTCGAGCATGAGTTGTCTGGCTTCCTCTGGGATATCTACCCAGGCCTTGTACGTTTGGGGTTCAACAATTGATTGCCAACGGACATAGATCCGTTTGGGAAGATCCGCACCAACAACACTTTTTCCGGTGCTTCCCACGCCGTGCCAACCACGAGCAGAGTCGGTGCCGTCTTCCGGTTGGCCGCCTGATGCGGATCCTCCGCCAGTGTGCAAGAACGTCTCGCCCCTGATGTCTTCTACGGCGGTGTCCTCTACCCAAACCTTCATGTAATGAGGCTCGGTGAACGCAAGCTCCCACCATGGAGACTTCGGATCATTTTTTGTTGAAAGCGTATCGGCATGACAACCGGTCATGAGGACTGCACAGAGCAGGCTTGTTAGAAGTCTCATCAAAAAAGCGTCCAGTCGGGTACGTGGGGATGTTGTACGCGTATGCCGTCGGGGGTGGGGGCGTTGATGTACACCGCTCTCACACCGCTTCCATCTCTTCGGCCTAGTGGATGGTTCCAGTTTGCGGACGTGTGAATGTACTTGAGTTTGAGCATTCGCTCTTCTTCTGGCGTAGTTCTGTAGTCACCAGAGACAAATCGATCACACATAGCTTGAAGTTCTGACGGTAGCGCCAGATCAGGCGTGTCTGAAATGTCGTTGAACCGAACGCCTTTGTCCTTCGCCATTTTATGCATCACACGCAGATAGACTCGGGACAGCAAGCCACTGACCGGACGCTTGAGCCGTACGGCGGCATAGACGTGTTTGACACGTGGGCTCATGCGGTCTTGCGGACTGTTCGGCATCAACAGAGCAGGTGGCGTGACGATTTCCAGCATCTCGGACGGCCAGCCATCCGCTATCCACTGATTTCTTACTGTCACCGCATCGCGGTAAATCGAAGTGGTGAGAACATCGGTTTGGAAAGGGACTTCTAGTGCTTGCATAGGGCTGACAAGCACACATTCCTGCGCTTCGTCGAGGTAACTACCTCCGATATCGGAGTGAACACCGGGCAAAGTGATCTCCAGATGAGCAGGCTTTACACGGCTGAGGGCAAAGTTGCCTCGGCATTCATCACGCGCAACCAAATGGACGACGTCGGTGAAAAAACGACGATCCAGGTAAAGCTTGATGCCCGTTGCAATGGGGCTTTTCACGTTGCCGAAATTGGACCAGCCAGCAATAGACGGAACTGTATCGAACAGCCCGATAAAGCCCATTCTGATATCGGCATTGTATTGATCAATAAAGGTCTTGCTGAACGCTTCAGGATTGCTACGTAGCACTTCACCTAAGGGACCTTGCTTGCCACGCACGACTTCATTGCAAAAGTGCCGGGCAGCAGCTGCACCCCGGCTAAATCCAAATGTGTCGAAGGTCAGCGAAGTCACTTCGCTACCCGGGTTATCGTTCAAGAGTTCTTTGATACGTAATTTGATCGATGCAAACGAAGACTGAACCCTACTTGCAACTCCGGTCTCACCTCGCCCAGTGCCACCTCCGAAGGTGCTATCTTGCTTACCCGCTTGGGTACCAATGCCCTCTACATAAATCATGCGGAAAGCTTGCTTTCGGAGCCCCTCACCTTCGGCCCCCTCTGGGGCGTCGTAGAGCTCACTCAGTTTTTTAACATTGGTCGGGCCAGCGCCGTAACTGCTATCCGGATCACTCATGTAAGGCATGCAACTCGCAGGAATATCCTGCGGCGCAATCGGATGCTGCGCACCACACAGCAACCCTGCCGCCGTGTTGTTCGCATTGTTACCAGTACCATCAAAGAAAACCCCAATCCTCAACGCAATGCCGATTTTCTCAGGCTCACGCGCAGGTTCTTTCCCGTGTTTCTCATACTCAGCCCAACGCTGGGCATGAATATCGACGGGTTTGGCTTCTTCGTAGCGGTAGTTTTTCGGGGGGTTGGGAACGTAGCCACTCAATCCTTGATTCCTTGTTCTGATCCTTGAAGAACGGGCCGAAGGGTGACAGCCGAGGCTTGGGGGCGCAAGGCGTGGCTCTGTGCCAGCTCGGTTGAAACTGCTGGGTGCGACGAGGGTTTGGGCTCGTCGCACCGGGGTGGTCAGTGGGCGATTTCGACGTTGTCGAGGGCCTGGTTTACGGCGAGTTCGCCGAGCATGACGACCTGGGCGATGCCCAGTGCGGTTTTGCGGTGGGAGGTGTCGAGTGTGGCGGCGAAGTTGTTGAGCATTTCGCTGGCGGAGCCGAGGGTTTCGCTGGCGTTGGCGAGCAGGGATTCGGTGTTGCACTTCGGGTTGGCGAGGTACATGGGTTCGGGGCTTTGGTGGCTGGCCATGATTTGGGTGGCCGGGGTGAGGTAGTGGTCGAGGGCGCGTTCGGCGGCTTCGTGGAGTTTTTTCGAATCGAGGGATTCGTACGGGGATGCGAGGTCGGTTTCTGGCGGGTTGGGTGTTGGTTTGATCATGGTGAAGCTCCTACGTCAAAAAAGGGAGCCATCACTCTCGCTACCAAACGAGGGTGGCGGCCATGCGCAGGTTGGTAGACCGGGACGTAGAAAACCGGCGCGCCCGAAGACGCCCTGTGCATGACCACCATAAAGCCGTGTCGAGCAGACACTGCAAATCATGATGCTTATGCAATCTACGAGAACTCAGGGCTACCAAACCCGATCACTGTTTTTCAGTGACCGACAGACGATAGAACCCGCGCTCTAGACGCACAAGCAGGCGGATTCTGGCGTACTCGTAGGCGATGGCGCAAGGCGTTGTAGGGCTTCGGTGGTAACGGCAGGCTTCGTTTAAACACCGCGATTATTTCCTGTTTATCCGCCGGTTGAACGGGCTACCGATCCAGCACCCACCCGGTAATGATCGGAATGCACTGTTCCGTCCAAAAAAGTCATTTACGCACCTACCTCGCCATCGCCCGGCTCGCTAGAGTGCAGCGCTCTTTTCAACGGGCTGACGTACTGATGAATCTGTGGTTTCGATTGCTCTGCATGCTTTTTCGCCGACCGTGGCGCAAGCCGGTCAATGCGCTGGAACCCACCGTGATCCGCATGCGCGTGTGGCCACTGGATCTCGATTTGAATCGGCATGTCACCAATGGTCGCTACTTCACTATGGCTGACGTCGGGCGCATGGATTTTGTGTTGCGCAGTGGCGCGTTTCGGGTGGCGTTGCGCGCTAAGGCGTTGCCGATTGTTGGCGATACCTGGGGCAAATTTCGGCGTGAGCTGAAGCTGTTTGAAGCGTTTGAAATTCACAGCCGGATGCTTGGCTGGGACGACAAATGGAGCTTCATGGAGCATCGCTTCGTGAGCAACGGCCGGGTGATCGGCGTGGTGGTCATGCGTGGGCTGTTTCGTTCGGCGAAAGGCACGATGGCGCCGGGTGAGTTTGTCAGGGCGTTGGGGTTGCCTGAACAGTCGCCGGAGATGCCGGCGTGGTTGACGTCGTGGTCGGCGAGTTGCGATCTGATGAGTCGTCAGCTCAGGGGTGAGGAGGTTTGAGTCATCGGGTGCCTGGATGATCGTGTTTATGGATACAGCACGGTGTCGTTTGGGCTGGCGTCTTCGCGAGCAAGCTCGCTCCCACAGGTTCGCGGTCAGGCTGGGGAACTCGTTTTGACTGGGCTGGCGTCTTCGCGAGCAGGCTCGCTTCCACAGGTTTTGGGTCAGACTTGGGAAGGCGTTTGGCCGGGCTGGCGCCATCGCGGGCGAGCCCGGCTCCCACAGGGATTGGGGGGTGGCTACTGTCGGTGGCGGGTCATGTTGATCAGGGCTGCGCGTCTGCCGCCAGGTGCCGGGCGTTCTTCGATGGAGAACGGCACGAAGCCGAGTTTCGGGTAGAGCAGCAACCCAGCGGTGTTTTCGTTGAAGCAGGACAGCTGCACTTCCCTGGCCTGATACTTTTCAAAGCCGACTGCAGTCATGGTTTCGACGATGTAGCGCGCGACGCCCTGGCCACGGGCGTAAGGCGCGACGATGACGTTGCCGATGCAGCAGACGCCGTCGTGTTCGGCACGGTAGAAATTGGCGAAACCGACGAACTCACCGTTGGCCAGAAACGCCGTGGAGTCGAAGCGTTGGCTGATCGCGGTGTGCATTTGTTCTTCCGTCAGCGGGTACTGCGCTTTCGGGAACATGAAGTACAACTCTTGAACGCCCTGCGGAAAGCCGCACAGGGTTTTGACGTCGTCGGCCGTCACTGGCCGGTGGGTAAAGTTCATGGCTGCCCTGCCCCTTATTGTCGGTGTTGCCAAGGTGATGCGCGCCCGGCGCGTTGGCATGCCATAGCGTGGACGCGAAGTACGATTGCGGCAACTTTCCCGTCCTGCCAGACGCCACAAAAACCTGTGGGAGCGAGCTTGCTCGCGAAGGCAGTGTGTCAGTCAGCGATGATGCCGGCTGACACGACGCCTTCGCGAGCAAGCTCGCTCCCACAGGGATTGGGGGTTGAAGGAGGTCAGGGTTATTCCGTGCGGCCCGGCAACATCCGCACCAGCGTGTTATCCCGCACCCAGTAGTGGTGAAACAGCCCCGCCGCCGCGTGCAAGCCGATCAGCCAGTAGCCGGCGCTGCCCAGCGTTTCATGCCAGTACTTGAGTTGTTTGGCGAAGTCCGGGTCGATGGCGACCGGTGCCGGGACGTGGAAGCCGAAGTACGGGAACGGTTTGTCGGCGGCGGCGAGCATCAGCCAGGCGAGGATCGGCGTGGCGATCATCAGCACGTACAGCGCCAGGTGCATCAGGTGCGAGATGCCGGTCTGCCAGGCTGGCGGCTTGGGGGTGATCGGCGGGCGTGGGGTCAGACGGCCGAGCAGGCGCACCCAAACGAGGATAAAAATGCTCGTGCCGAACAGGCCGTGGAAGCCCATCAGCAGGCCGCGCGCTTCGCTGCCCTTGGGCATGAAACCTTTGATTTCGACACAGGCATAGACGCCGACGAACAGCGCCAGCATCAGCCAGTGCAACGTAATTGACAGTTTTCCATAACGGGTGACGGCGGTGTCGCGGGTCATAAGAAGCGCCTCGTGATTGTCGTGAGCGACGGTCGATTCGTTCGACAGTCTCGATCCGGTTGCAGGGCGAACCGACGGTGCCACCCTGCCCTTGCAGTCTTAAGACAATCTGAAGATTGCCCGTTGATTAACCTTTTTTCACCTTCAGACTTCGTTAAGAAATGCCTCCGATACTGCGCTCAAACCATTGAGGGAGGCGCTTTGCCCATGGCCGATTACCACTGGAACATTCCCCTGCCCCTGCGCTTCGGTCAAGCCGAAACGCCGCAGATGACGTTGACCGGCGCCTTGCCCGACGACGCGCTGCGAGAGACTTTCGAAGCCTTCATCCAGCAGCGTTTTCGCAAGGCCCACGGCGCCGACATTCGACACTTTATGCCCGAGCTGTTCGGCATGCACAACGGCGACGGTGCGCTGTGTGCGGTGGCCGGGGTGCGCCGAGCGCATGTGGAACCGCTGTTCCTTGAGCGCTATCTGGATGAACCGATCGAACCCTTGATCAGTGCGGCAGCGGATCGTCCGGTTGAGCGTAGCGCCATCGTCGAAGTCGGCAACCTCGCCGCCAGCGACACCGGCAGCGCACGCATGAGCATCATCGCCATCACCTACCTGCTGGCCATGGGCGGCCTGGAATGGGTGACCTTCACCGGCAACATCGGGCTGGTCAACAGCTTCCATCGGCTCGGTCTGAAGCCAGTCACATTATGCGCCGCCGACCCGGAACGCCTGGGTGACGAGCGTCAACACTGGGGCAGTTATTACGAAAGCAAGCCGTGGGTGCACGTCGGCAACATCCGCGCCGGCTTCATCCATTTGCGTAATAGCGGCCTGTTCACTCGATTGGGCCTGCCGACTTCGATTGAAGGAGCTTGCCATGTCGCTTGAACTGCAACGCTTCCAGGAAACCCTGCGCGACCATGCCCGGCGCAATGACAACAGCACCGCACTGTGGGGCGATACGCTGAAACTTGATTACGCCACGGTGTATGCCGAGGTGCTGTATCGCCAGGAGCGCCTGCGCGATGAACCGGCGCAAGTCGTCGCCCTGGCGCTGGATAACGGCGTCGATGCGATGCTGTGGGATCTGGCCGTGCTGTTCGAGGGCTTGACCTGCGTGACGCTGCCGCCGTTTTTCAGTCCTGCGCAACGGGCGCATTGTCTGGAACAGAGCCAGGCCGAACGGGTGATTGCCGAACCGGAGCTGGCGGCCGAGCTGCTCGCCGCCGGCTATGAACAACGCGGCGAGTTCTGGTGCCGCACCTTCAGCGGCCCGAGCCGGATGCCGGCCGGCACCGCCAAACTGACCTTCACCTCCGGCACCACCGGCACACCGAAAGGCGTGTGCCTGAGCGCCGACAGTTTGCTGCGGGTGGCGCGGGAGCTGGATCACGCGAGCAAACCCACCGATCCACAGCATCATCTGGCGTTGCTGCCACTGGCGATTCTGCTGGAAAACCTCGGCTGCTACGCCGCGCTGTATGCCGGTGCGACGCTGAGCCTGCCAAGCCAGAAAACCCTGGGCATTCAGGGCGCCAGCGGCGTCGATGTACCGCACCTGTTGGGCTACCTGGCCGGTCGTGCGCCGGAGAGTCTGATTCTGGTGCCGCAACTGTTGCTGATGCTGGTCAGTGCTGCCGAACAGAAAGCCTTCGACCCACAAAAACTGCGCTTCGCCGCCGTCGGCGGTGCCCGGGTCTCGGAGGATCTGCTGCACCGCGCGCAGCGTGTCGGCCTGCCGGTGTTCGAGGGCTACGGCTTGTCCGAATGCGCCTCGGTGGTGTGCCTCAATCGCCCCGGCGCGCGGCGTCCGGGCAGTGTCGGTCAGCCGCTGCCGCACGTTGAAGTGCGCCTGGCCGAAGACGGCGAAGTGCTGATCAAGGGCTCGACCCTGCTCGGTTATCTGGGCGATGCGCCGTACGCCGATGAGTGGTGGCCCAGTGGCGATCTGGGCGAGTTCGACCCCGAAGGTTTCCTCTACCTCAAGGGTCGCAAGAAGCACCAGTTCGTCACCAGTTTCGGGCGCAACGTCAACCCGGAATGGGTCGAGTCGGAACTGACCCAGCGCCGCCACATCGCCCAGGCCTTCGTCTATGGCGAGGCCTTGCCGCGCAACCACGCCCTGCTCTGGCCGCACCGTGCCGATTGCAGCGACGCGGAGCTGGCCGCCGCAGTCGCCGAAGCCAATGAAGCCTTGCCCGATTACGCCCAGGTGCATGGCTGGACGCGCCTGGCTCAACCGTTCACCGCCGCCAATGGCTTGCTCACCGCCAACGGTCGGCCGCGCCGCGAGGCGATTGCCGCGCTGTACCACGCCCAATTGACTGAATCCGCTGTTTCCGAGGAGTCCGCATCATGAGTTTTTTCGACACCCTGCAAGAAGCCACGCATCAGGAACGCCACGAGCTGTTCAATCTGCCGATCATCCTCGACGCCCTGCAAGGCAAGGTCAGCCTGGAAAGCTATCGGGCGTTTCTCGCGCAGGCGTACTACCACGTGCGTCACACCGTGCCGTTGATGATGGCCTGCGGCGCGCGTCTGCCGACACGTCTGGAATGGCTGCGCAAAGCGGTGGCCGAGTACATCGAAGACGAATACGGCCATGAACACTGGGTCCTCAACGACATCGCCGCGTGTGGCGGTGACCGCGATGCGGTCCGCGACGGCCAGCCCTCACTGCCGATTGAGCTGATGGTGAGTTTTCTCTACGACTTGATCGCCCGGGGCAATCCGGTGGGCCTGTTCGGCATGGTCAACGTGCTCGAAGGCACCAGCATCGCCCTGGCCACGCATGCGGCGGGGAGCATTCGCGAGCGTCTGGCACTGCCGGACACCGCGTTCAGCTACCTCAGCTCGCACGGTTCGCTGGACATTGAGCACATGCAGACCTATCGCCGCTTGATGAATCAACTGGAAGATCCCGAAGACCAAGCGGCCGTGATTCACGCCTCGAAAGTCGTCTATTGCCTGTACACCGACATGTTCCGTGGCCTGCCGCGTGACGCGGAGACTCAACATGCAGCTGCGTGACGCGCGGGTGGTGTTGACCGGTGCCAGTGGCGGCATCGGCTTGGCGATTACCGAGGCCTTGTGCGCCGCCGGTGCCCAGGTACTGGCGGTGGCGCGGCATGAGCAGGCGTTGGCGCCGTTGCTTGAGCGCTATCCAAATTCGCTGTGCTGGGTCGCCGCCGACCTGACCTTCCTCAGTGACCGGCGCAAGGTGCTGGCCGCTGCCGAAGCCATCGGCGGCATCAACCTGTTGATCAACGCGGCCGGGGTCAATCACTTCGCCATGCTCGAACAGCTCGACGACAGCGACATCAACGCGATGCTCGCGGTAAACATCAGCGCGCCGATGTGCCTGACCAAATTGCTGCTGCCGCTGCTCAAACAGGCCGACAGCGCGATGGTGGTCAACGTCGGTTCCACTTACGGCTCGATCGGCTACCCGGGCTACGCCAGTTATTGCGCGACCAAGTTCGCCCTGCGCGGATTTTCCGAAGCGCTGCGCCGCGAGCTGGCCGACACTCGGGTCAACGTGCTGTATGTCGCGCCCCGGGCCACGCGCACGTCGATGAACAGTGCGGCGGCGCAAGCCTTGAACGATGCCCTCAAGTCCAGCGTCGATGACCCGCAAACCGTCGCCTCGGCGGTGATCCACGCGATTGCCGGCGACCGCCGCGACTTGTACCTGGGCTGGCCGGAGCGCTTTTTCGTGCGCCTCAACAACCTGCTGCCGCACCTGGTGGATCGAGGTTTGCGCAAGCAACTGCCGCTGATCCGCCGCCTCAGTGAAAAAACCGACAACGAGTCCCTGAAGCCATGAAAAAACTTAGCGCATGCCTGTTGTTCGCCGCCCTCAGCCAAAGCGTCTGGGCACTGGAACCGGCCGATCAGCAGCGTCTGAACGGCATCCAGCAGAGTTGGGCGCACATCCAGTATGAAGTAGCGGAAAAGCAACGCGCCGCCGCATTCGAGCAGTTGTCGTCCGAAGCCACTGCCTTCACTACACAGCGCCCGGCGGTGGCCGAAGCGTGGATCTGGAAAGGCATTGTCACCAGCAGTTGGGCCGGCGCTCAGGGCGGGCTCGGTGCCTTGGGCAAGGCCAAAGACGCCAAGGCCGATCTGGAAAAAGCCCTGACGCTCGACCCCAAGGCCCTGCAAGGTTCGGCCTATACCAGCCTGGCGGCGCTGTATGATCGCGTCCCGGGCTGGCCGATCGGTTTCGGCGACAGCGACAAGGCCGAGCAACTGCTCAAGCAAGCGCTGCAACTGAATCCGGATGGCATCGACAGCCTGTACTTCTGGGGTGATCACCTCTACCGTCAGAAGCGCTACGCTGAAGCCAAGGCTGCGCTGCTCAAAGCTCAGCAGGCTGCACCGCGCCCGGGCCGGGAAACCGCTGACGCCGGGCGTCGCAAAGAGATCGCTGCGCTGCTGGTGGACGTGAACAAGAAACTCGACTGACAGGAGTCCGCGTGCGTTTATTACTGATTGAGGATGACGTGGCCCTCGGTGAAGGCATTCATCAGGCATTGGGGCGCGAGGGCTACACCGTCGATTGGTTGAAGGATGGCAGCAGCGCGTTGCATGCGCTGCTCAGTGAAACCTTTGACGTGGCGGTGCTCGATCTGGGCCTGCCGCGCATGGACGGCCTCGAAGTGCTGCGTCGCCTGCGCGACAGCGGTTCGAACCTGCCGGTGCTGATACTCACTGCCCGCGATGCCACCGAAGACCGCATCGCCGGGCTGGATGCAGGCGCTGACGACTATCTGGTCAAACCGTTCGACCTCGCCGAACTCAAGGCACGCCTGCGCGCTCTGTTGCGGCGCAGTGCGGGCCGCGCTCAGGCGCTGATCGAGCACGCCGGGATCAGCCTCAACCCCGGCACCCAGCAGGTCAGCTATCAGGGCCAACCCGTGGCGCTGACGCCCAAGGAGTATCAGTTGCTGCATGAATTGCTCTCACCGCCCGGCCGGGTGATGACCCGCGATCAACTGATCCAGCTGCTTTACGGCTGGAACGAGGAAGCGGAAAGCAACACCCTGGAAGTGCATATCCATCACCTGCGCAAAAAATTCTCCACCGACCTGATCCGGACCATTCGCGGTGTGGGGTATCTGGTGGAGGAGCGTCGATGACCTCGATTCGTCGCCGCACGCTGACGCTGATCATCGGGCTGTTGCTCGCCGGCCTTGCGGTGCTCAGCGTATTCAACCTGCATGACAGCAACCACGAAATCGCCGAAGTCTACGACGCGCAACTGGCGCAAAACGCTCGGCTGCTGCAGGGCGTGATGCGCATGCCGCTGGCGAGCCAGGAACACTCGCAGTTGTATCAGGCGTTCAATCAGGCGCTCGGCGAAGCCAAGCCGCGGGTCGACGGTCACCCTTACGAAAGCAAGATCGCCTTCCAGGTGTGGAACCCGAAAAACGAGGTGCTGGTGCACACCGCCAGTGCGCCGTCGTTCACCGCGCCGCCGACGCGACCGGGTTTCAGTGATGTGGTGGATCTGAACAACCGACACTGGCGCGCCTTCATGCTCGAAGACCCGCAAAACGGGCTGCGCATCTGGGTTGGCGAACGCGACGATGTGCGGGCCGATCTGGTCGACCGCATCGTGCGCCATACGCTGTGGCCGAACGTGCTGGGCAGTCTGATCCTCGCGGCGATGGTCTGGCTGGCCATCGGCTGGGGCCTCAAGCCGTTGGCGAACATGGCCGCGACCCTGCGCGCCCGCCACAGCGGCTCGCTGGAACCGTTGCAACTGACGCCCCTGCCCAGCGAACTGGAACCGATGCAGGCGGCGCTCAACCGCATGCTCGCGCAGATCCAGGAAGTGCTTGGCCGTGAACGGCGCTTCATCGCCGATGCCGCTCACGAGATGCGTACGCCGCTGGCGGTACTGCGGGTGCATGCGCAAAACCTGCTGGAGGCCGGCACCGAACAGGAGCGCCGCGAGTCGTTGCAGTTCCTGATTTCCGGGGTTGATCGCGCCAGTCGCCTGGTCAATCAATTGCTGACCATGGCGCGCCTGGAACCGAAATCCAACCCGCCGCCGCTGCAACGCATCGACCTCAGCGAAACCGTGCGCAACAGCCTAGTGCAACTCACGCCGTGGCTGCTGAGCAAGCATCTCGAACTGGCCTTCGAAGACAGCGCACAAGCGTTGCACGTCATGGCCAGCACCGCCGCCATCGACATCGCCCTGAGCAACCTGATCACCAACGCCGCCAACTTTTCCCCGGAAAACGCAGTGATCACCGTCAAGCTGAGCGAGGCCGATGGCTGGTGCCTTTTGAGCGTCGAAGATCAGGGCCCGGGCATCGACGAGGCCGATCGGGCACGGTTGTTCGAACGCTTCTACAGTCGCGGCAACGCCAACGGTGCAGGCCTGGGGCTGACCATCGTCAACACCATCGCGTTGCGTCTGGGCGGACGGATTACGTTAGTCAACCGGGCCGAGGGCGGCTTGTGCGCAACGTTGTCCGTGCCGATCAGCTCAGGTGTGCAGCAACGCCGCGGCGGATGAGACGACCAGCAGCACCGCGAGGATCCGGTTCAGCCACTGCAACTGCACCGGATTGCTCAGCCAGCGCGCCGCCCCCCGACCGAGCAACGCCCAGAGCGCCAGACACGGCAACGACACCAGAAAGAACGCCAGGCACAACGCATTCAGCCCTTGCCCCTGCGCGGTAAACACGCTGATCACGGCAATCGCCATCATCCACGACTTGGGGTTGACCCATTGCAACAGCGCGGCGCCGAGCAGGCCCAGTTCGGGTTTCTCTTCGCCGGCGGCGGGGTCGATGGCGGTGGCCGGCGCACTGAAGATCTGCCACGCCAACCAGAGCATCCAGCCCATTCCCAGCGCACTGATCACCGGGCGCACGCCGGGCAGCATCAAGGTGCTGGCACCCGCACCGGCCACCCACACCAGCGACGCAGCACCCGCTCCCGCGCCGAGGATGATCGGCAGGCACGGCCGCCAGCCACGTCGGGCACTGGTGCTGAGCACGATCAGATTGGTCGGCCCCGGAGTAACCGAGGCCACGAAGGCAAAGAGGATGAACGCAAGCATGGCACGGCCCTGTAGAAAGTCTGGGCCTACTCTGCCGGCTGCGCAGGGCTGCGGTCTTGAACGTTTGTTCAGCGCCGAGAGGTGCCGATGGTGCGTTGCTGATAAGCGCCCGGCGTGATGCCGTAAGCGCGTACGAACCAGCGGCCCAGATGGCTTTGGTCGGCGAATCCGAGGCGACTGGCGACGTCCACAGGCTGTATGCCGGCAGCGAGCATCTGCCGGCCCCGGCTGAGACGCAACTGGATCAGCCACGCGTGCGGCGCGAGCCCATAGGCTGCCTTGAAGGCGCGGGTCAGGCGAAAGCGGTCGGTGCCGCAGACCTCGGCCAGGGTTTGCAGGCTGATGTCCTGTTCGTGAAAGGCCACCAGATAATCGCGCGCCTGACGAGCGATCAAAGGCGCGCGGTTGGCAGCGGTCGGTTGCGGTCGGCGATACAGATGAATCGCCAATCGTTCGAGCAAGGCGTCCAGCGCCACCTCGCGCACCATGCGCACGTCCTGTTTATGCAACGCATTGAACGCAAACAAGGTGGCGCGGGCCAGCTCGGGATCATCGTTGAGCACACTGCCGATGCCCGGCAAGCCGCTGCCATAACTGCCCAGATGCAAACCGTCCAGCGCCTGTTCCAGCCATGCCGGTTGCAGGTACAGCATGCGATAAGTGAAGCCGTCCGGGCTCGGCGCGTCGCCGTCATGAATGTCCCCGGGTTCGAGCATGAAAACTTTGCCCGGGGTACTGTCGTGCCGCGCCCGACGGCTGTTGAAGCGCTGCACGCCTTGCTCGGTGAAACCGATCAGGTAGGTCTCATGCCAGTGCGGATCGTAGGCGTGCGCATGCCCGGCGAAATGCGCGTGCAGGGTTTCGATGCCGGTTTCCCGGTCGTGGGCAAGGTCGATCCAGTTACTCATGGCTTGAATACGCTAATGGGCTGGCGCCAGTAATCCACAAATGCCCCTGAACGGCTAGAACGTTTGTGCACTGCCCGACCGATGAAGGCGTGTCGCGGCGCTTCAGATCGAGCGCTGATTGACCCGGGCCATCAGTTGCTCGGCGCTTTCCTTGCGTTCGGAATAGCGATCCACCAGAAAATCCTGGCGCTCGCGCAGCAGCACGGTGAACTTCACCAGTTCCTCCATCACATCGACCACGCGATCATAGAACGGCGAAGGTTTCATCCGCCCCGCCTCGTCGAATTCGGTAAAAGCCTTGGGCACCGAAGACTGATTGGGGATGGTGAACATACGCATCCAGCGCCCCAGCACACGCAGCTGATTGACCACGTTGAACGACTGCGAACCGCCGCAGACCTGCATCACCGCGAGGGTTTTGCCCTGGGTCGGACGCACCGCGCCAAGCTCCAGCGGGATCCAGTCGATCTGCGCCTTGAACACCGCCGACATCGCGCCGTGGCGTTCCGGCGAACACCACACCTGGCCTTCCGACCAGAGCACCAGTTCGCGCAGTTCCTGCACTTTGGGATGATCGACCGGAGCATCGTCCGGCAACGGCAAACCGGACGGATTGAAGATGCGCGTTTCAGCACCGAAGTGCTCCAGCAAGCGTGCGGCCTCCTCCACCAGCAGACGGCTGAAGGAGCGTTCGCGGGTCGAGCCGTAGAGCAGCAGGATGCGCGGTTTGTGTTCGTGCGAAGGTGGCGTGTTGCGGCCTTCGAACAGCGTGTGATCAAGATTGGGCAGGTGCTTTGACATATGTCCTCCGGCTCAAAGGGAACCGATGCGATCCAGTTCACGCTGAAGCTCAACGCGGCTGAGTGTTTGGAAAGGAAGACCGAGGAAGGTTTTGCAGCGGCGCTCGATGATCGCCAGCGTGGCACGAAACGCCGCATCCACGGCCGCCTCATCACCGGTCACCTCGGAGGGATCCTCCAGCCCCCAATGGCATTTGATTGCCGGGCCGAAGAACACCGGGCAGGTTTCGCCGGCCGCCTTGTCGCAAACGGTGATGACGATGTCCGGCGGGTTGTCGGCAAACGCGTCGTTGCCCTTGCTGTACAAACCATCGATAGCGATACCGGCCTGTTGCAGCGTCGTCAGGCTGCGCGGCAGCACCTGGCCCTTGGGAAAACTGCCGGCACTCACCGCCTCGAAGCCCTCCCGCGCCAGATGATTGAACATGGCTTCGGAAAGGATGCTGCGGCAACTGTTGGCCGTGCACATGAACAGGACACGCATGGGTAGCTCCCGGGGATAGTTGAAGTTCAGCAGCACGCAGTTTCGCGGGCAGGACGGCCATCCATGTTGTGCAGGCGACAGGCGTTGTCCTTGAGCCAATCGGTGTTGGCCTTGGCCGTGACGTTGAGGACCTGCCGGACCCAGTCCGGCAGGTCCGGGTTGAGCCGGTAATAGACCCATTGGCCCTGACGCCGATCAAGCAACAACCCATTGCTGCGCAATTGCGCGAGATGGCGGCTGATTTTCGGCTGGCTGTCGTCGAGGGCGCACATCAGCTCGCAGACACACAGCTCACCCTGCTCGGCAATCAGCAAGGTGGCGCGCACGCGGGTTTCGTCGGCCAGGCTTTTGAACAGTTCGGTGGGGGTGAGCATGGGGCGGACTCGAACATATGGAAAACCGAATATACGGATATCCATATATTATTCAACCGCGAATTTCAGCAACAACGATGAGCCCTGCGAGAGAGTGCGTGGACGCAGAAAGCAAAAAGCCGCTTTCACCGTGAAGTGAAAGCGGCTGAGGCAAAGGCCTCAATAGAGCAACAGGATCAGTGCACGAACAGAGCGATCAGGATAATGATCGGGATTGGCACACCGAGGAAAAACAGTAATAGAGAGCGCATGGTGATTCTCCTTGTTAACGGACTGGCGGCAGCGTGGTGGTGGCGGTGTAAGTCTCGACTTCAACGTACTCGACTGCATCCCGACGACGGCCGCCGAAGGTGGCTGCCAGGCTGGCGAAGAACGCACCGGCCAACAGCGCAATGAACATCCACAGCGACGTCCAGGCAGCAACCTTGGCAGCGGTGTCAGCCGCCTGTTGGGCTTTGACCTTGGCATCGGCTATGGCTTTTTGAGTGCGCGCATAAACCTCGTCGACCCGCTTCTCGGCGTCGGCCTGACTCAGGTTGGTCCGCTGTGCGACCAGTTGCGCGAGGTAGGTGCGGTCTTCAGGGCTGAGTTGGCCGTTAGCCAAGCTCTGGGCGAAGATCCGGGTCACCGCACCATGCGCGGCGTCATCGCTGACGGACGCAGGACGGTCATCGCGAAACAGGCTGTCGACAAAGTAACCGTATTGATCGCTGCTGGTGTTTGCTGCAGCGGTACCGGCCGCCTGAGTCGCGGCAGCAGCTGCGCCACCGGCGACACTGGCACCGGCCTGCACGCCGCCGCTGATGACACTGCTCACCGAGCCGACGACCAGCACAGCGGTGACCAGCGTCGCCACACACCAGGCGAGGAAGCCATGGGCGGTATCACGGAAATACACTTCATCTCCGTGCATGTTGGCCCACTTAACCCGCAGGCGGCCGGCGATATAGCCACCCAGGCCGGAGGCAATAATCTGCGTCGCCGCCAGCCAGACAATCGTGGAAATCCCCAGGCTCTTGGCGCTGACGCCCTCCCCGGCCCAAGGTGAAACGGCAGAGAATCCCAGACCGAAGCCAAGCAGCACCAGAATCATCGACAGTGCTGCAGCCGCCGCCGCGCCCGCGAAGATCGCGCCCCAGGACACGCCTGACACGTTGCTCGACTCTCCTTCGAAGGCCGGATAAAACCCATCAGAGGATCTATTCATTGTTGTAGTGCTCCAGGCATGAAAAATGGTGTTACAACTCGTCAGCAGATGAATTGCAGCGACCGTGCCAGTCGACAACTTTAAATAAACCTTTATTTTTCAACGACTTAAAAAGACTGAACTTCTCTGTTCATTGCAATTTGCAACAATGCACGCAAAGCGGCGGGTTTTCTGCATTGACGGCAAAACAGCCGGGCACCCGAATCTGCGTTTGTGACAGGCTATACATGAAAGTTAATTTAAAGCGCGACGGAAAATACTTGGCAAAATGCTGCCATCCCGTTTGAACCGATCAAGGCCTGCTCTATGACTCGTATTTTGACCATCGAAGACGACGCCGTGACTGCCCGTGAAATCGTTGCCGAACTCAGCAGCCACGGCCTGGAAGTGGATTGGGTCGACAATGGCCGCGAAGGTCTGGACCGTGCGGTCAGTGGTAACTACGACCTGATTACCCTCGACCGCATGCTGCCGGAACTCGATGGCCTGGCCATCGTCACCACCCTGCGTACCATGGGCGTGGCCACGCCGATTCTGATGATCAGCGCGCTCTCCGATGTCGACGAGCGTGTGCGCGGCTTGCGGGCTGGCGGCGATGATTACCTGACCAAGCCGTTCGCCACCGACGAAATGGCCGCGCGCGTGGAAGTGCTGCTGCGCCGCCAGAACAGTGTCGCCACCCAGGCCACCACATTGCAGGTGGCCGACCTCGAACTGGATCTGATCAGCCACGAAGCACGCCGCGCCGATCAGGTGCTGACGCTGCTGCCGACCGAATACAAGTTGCTGGAATTCCTCATGCGCAACAGCGGCCAGATCCTGTCGCGGATGATGATTTTCGAAGAAGTCTGGGGTTATCACTTCGACCCGGGCACCAACCTGATCGACGTGCACATCGGTCGTCTGCGCAAGAAGATCGACGCGGCGGGCAATGTTCCGCTGATTCGCACGGTACGGGGCTCGGGTTATGTCATTGCCGAACCCGTCTGACGGCTGGCGCTCCTCCAGCAGCCGTCTGCTGGCGCTGTACAGTTCGCTGTTCGTGGCCTGGAGCGCGATCCTTATGGGGGTCATGTACTTCGAAGTCTCCAGCTACCTCGATAACCTTGCCAAGCATTCGCTGATGCAACGTCAGCATCTGTTTTCGCACTTTCGCGGTGAACAACTGGAAGAAGCGCTCGCCGCCAGCATGACCTTCGACATCCGCGGCATCGACGCCTACGGCCTGTTCGACGCCCAGGGCGTGTACCTCGGAGGTGCCTTGCAGCAACTGCCCGAAGGCCTGCCGCTGGACGGCAAGATTCATACGCTGGATGACTGCGCCGATTCCGATGACCCGACCCTGCCCGCCGACAGCTGCGACGCGGTGGCGACCCAGACCCGCGATGGCCGCTGGCTGGTGTTGCTGCGCGATAACGGTTCGTTGTTCGCCGTGACACGGATCATTCTGCATGCCTTGTTCTGGGGTGTGTCACTGACGATCCTGCCGGGGATTGCCGGCTGGCATTTGTTGCGCCGTCGGCCGCTGCGGCGCATCCGCGCGATTCAGGACAGCGCCCAGGCCATTGTCGCCGGCGACCTGACTCACCGTTTGCCGCTGTCCAACCGCCGCGACGAATTGGACATGCTCGCCGCCATCGTCAACGCCATGCTCGATCGCATCGAACGGCTGATGCACGAAGTCAAAGGCGTGTGCGACAACATCGCCCATGACTTGCGCACGCCACTGACGCGCCTGCGCGCGCAGTTGTATCGCATGCAGCAACAGGCCGGCGAAGGTTCGCCCGCAGCGGCGCAACTGGATCTGGTGCTGGCTGAGGCCGATACGTTGATGGCGCGGTTTCGCGGCTTGCTGCGGATTTCCGAACTGGAAGATCGTCAACGGCGCTCAGGATTTGTCGAGCTCGATCCAGTGCAGTTGCTGGAAGAACTGCATGAGTTTTACCTGCCACTGGCCGAAGAAGGCGAACTGCTGTTCGTGCTGAACATGCCGGAAACCCTGCCGCCCCTCAATGGCGACCGCGCGTTGTTGTTCGAGGCGCTGGCCAATCTGTTGAGCAACTCGATCAAGTTCACCCCGGCGGGCGGCACGGTGATGTTGCGTGGCGTGAATGACGGCGGGCATACGCGGATCGAAGTCCACGATTCCGGACCGGGGATTCCCGAAGCCGAGCGTGAGGCGGTGTTCCAGCGTTTCTATCGGGCCGAAGGCGGGCAACCGCAGAGCGGCTTTGGCCTGGGCCTGTCGATTGTCGCGGCGATTGTCAGCCTGCATGGCTTCAATCTTGAGGTGGGCAGCAGTGAACTGGGGGGCGCGAAGCTGGTGCTGGATTGCCGGCAGAGTTTGATCGCCAACTCCTGATGTCACAGGGTTCCCCTGTGGGAGCGAGCTTGCTCGCGAATGCGGTGTAACCGTCAATGAAGATGTTGACTGATCCGACGCCTTCGCGAGCAAGCTCGCTCCCACAGTTTTTGCGTTTTGTCTGTCAAGCCGGGTAATTGGCCCGCAGCGCCTCAAGGCCACCCTGATAGAGGCCGTTGAACTCAGATCGCCATACTGTCGACTACACCGCCATCCACGCGCAATGCCGCGCCCGTGGTGGCGGAGGAAAACGGCGAGGCAATGTACGTGACCAGATGCGCCACCTCGGCAACGTCAGCCACCCGCTGGATGATCGAGGTCGGCCGCGCCCGGCGGACGAAAGCGTCGGCTTCATCGCGCAGGTTGCGACCGGACTCGGCCGCAGCGTCCTTGAGCATGTGCTCCACGCCGCCGGTAAAGGTCGGCCCCGGCAGGATCGCATTGACCGTCACGCCTGTGCCGGCCAGACGCTTGGCCAAGCCATGGGACACCGCGAGGTTGGCGCTTTTGGTTACGCCATAATTGAGCATGTCGGCCGGGGTGGCCACACCGGATTCCGAAGACAGGAAAATGATCCGCCCCCAACCCTGCTCGACCATCGCCGGCGCGTAATGGCGCGCCAGGCGCACGCCGGAAATCACGTTGACCTCATAGAAGCGCGTCCACTCGCTGTCCGGGGTGTCGAAGAAATCCACGGCGTCGAAGATCCCCAGGTTGTTCACCAGAATGTCTGTACGCGGTTCAGCGGCGAAGAGTTTTTCCGCGCCTTCGGCGGTGCCCAGATCCGCCGTCAGACCCCGCAATTGCGCACCCGGCACCTGCTGCCGAATGCTCGCCAGCGCTTGCTCGACCTTGGCCGCTTCACGCCCGATGACCACCACCGTGGCGCCGGCTTCGGCCAGCGACTGACTGATGCCCAGACCAATGCCACCCGTGCTGCCGCTGACGATGGCCAGTTTTCCACTCAAGTCGATTTTCATGGGTTCACCTCTTCGATAGGCAATACACGGACGAATAGAAGGAATGGATCAGCGTAGACGCGATGTCGGCCGTATGAAGACGTGGCCGACCAAAGACCGGTCGCGAACGATCCGACGCTTTCGCGGGTTGAGCGGCGTTCTACACTGAAAGGGTCAGCTGCTTTTTAGAGAACACCATGAAAATGTCTGCGCAAATGACCGTGGTCGCGGTGCTGGCCACCCTTGCCTATCTCGGGCTAGCGGTGTGGGGCATCGGCGGGCCGGCGGTGTTCTTCTCGCAGGGGGCGCTGGTGCTGGTGGCGCTGGCCACGGTATTGATGGTGCTGGCGTCGCTGTTCACCGATGTGAACATGAGCTCGGGCGAGCGCGAGGACCGGGCCAACCGCTGGGTGATTCCGGCGTTCGGCGTCATCGGTCTGCTCAGCGGTTTTCTGCCGGCGTACTGCGATCGCATCGACTTCTGGACCTTCGGCGCTGAAGGCGTGCGCTGGCTCGGCGCGTTGCTGTTTATCGTCGGTGGCGCGCTGCGACTGTGGCCGGTGTTTGTGCTGGGCCGACGGTTCAGCGGTCTGGTGGCGATTCAGCCGGGGCATCGGTTGGTCACCGACGGCATTTACACGCGCCTGCGCAACCCGAGCTACCTGGGGTTGGTGATCAATGCCGTGGGCTGGGCGCTGGCGTTTCGTTCCAGTGTCGGGTTGATTCTGGCGGCGCTGACATTGATTCCGTTGATCGCGCGTATCCACTCGGAAGAAGCCTTGCTGCGCGGGCAGTTTGGTGCGGAGTACGAGGCTTATTGCGCACGTAGCTGGCGGTTGTTACCGGGCGTCTACTGACCCTGTAGGAGCTGCCGCAGGCTGCGATCTTTTGACCTTGCTTTTGAAAATCAAAGGCAAAAGATCGCAGCCTGCGGCAGCTCCTACAGAGATTGTGTTGTGTCAGGTCTTCTGCAGGTGCAGTTGGCCTTGGCTGTTGGCGGTGACGCTCAGCGACTCATAACTGTCGATCGTCGCGTGGCGGGTGTCGAGCGGATGCTGGTGCGTTGTGGTGATGATCATCAGCGCCGCTCCGGCCGCTTCAGCAGCCTGGATGCCGACGGTGGCGTCTTCGAAAATCAGGCAATCGGCGGGATCAAGCCCCAGACGCTGCGCGGCCAGGCGATAACCGGCCGGATCGGGCTTGCCAGCCGTCACATCCTCAGCGGTAATCATTACCGCAGGCTCGGCAATCCCCGCCGCCGCCATGCGGCGCAACGCCAGATCCCGAGGCGCCGAGGTCACCATGGCCCAACGCTGCGCAGGCAGGCTGTCGAGAAACGCCGCGGCCCCGGGAATCTGCACAATCCCTTCGACATCATCGATTTCCGCCTGCGCGATGAACGCCGCTTGCGCCTCGGCATCAACCCCCGGCAGGTTCAGCCGGCGGATGGTGTCGATGGCGCGGGCGCCATGGATGGTCGGCAGGAAACTCTCGACATCAACCCCGTGGCGCTCGGCCCACGCCGCCCAGACGCGCTCGGCAGCGGCAATGGAATTGAGGACGGTGCCGTCCATGTCGAACAGGAACGCGCCGAACGCGCGATCGAAGACGTTATCGTGAGCAGACAAAAGGTCGCATCCTTTGACAGAACCGGGCGGATTGGCCGGGCAATGTAGCATTTTTGCCCGGCAGTTCGACCCGAAGACTCAGTGCAGACGCGCGGCCTTGGACTTGAACGCGCTGTCGACACAATCGAGCAACTGGCCGATGGCCCAGGGCTTTTTGATGAACGCCACCGGGTGCTTGACCCCGGAGGTCTCCGGCGTTTCATAACCGGACATGACCATCACCGGTTTGTCCGGCCAGCGTTCGCCGACCAGATTGGCCAGCCCCGCGCCGTTGATTTCACCGGGCATGGTGATGTCGGTCAGCAGTAGCGCGACTTCCGGCGCGTGCGCTTCCAGATACAGCTTGGCGGCATCCGCACTGGTTTGCGGCTCGACCTTGAAACCTTCCTCCTGAAGAATTTCGCAGAGAAATTCCAGAATCAACGGGTCGTCCTCAACCACCAGAATCAACCCGCCAGGAAGGTGCGCGCTCGGCGTCGGTGTTGGACTCATGAACTGGCACTCCCTGAATTGCATTAACGACTTAGCGGCTCAAATCCGCTGCTTATCAGGTATGAGCAGCGCGCCCTGCATAAATTCATTTTTGATACAGGTCTTTTCTTAACAGTGGTCAATGGCCTTGGCTGTCGGGCGTTCGTCAGGCGGCTTTTGTGGTTAAAATGCCGGCCCTTTTGCTTGCCGACCGTGACTGATGAACCCTGAAGCCCTCGCCACCCTCCGCGCCCACTTGTTGCCTGCACTGGCGGCCGCACCGAGCGAAACCCGTCGCCTGTTCCATGGTCGTGGACGTTGCTGGCCGGGGCTGGAGCAACTGACAGTGGACTGGCTGCAAGGCGTGGTGCTGGTCTCGCTGTTCAAGGAACCGGCACCGGAACAGCTCGAAGCGCTCAAGCACGTGCTGCTCGACCTCAGCACCTCGGCCGAGTGGCTGCAGTCCGGCGCCCACACCCTGCTGCTGCAACATCGCTATTTGCCGCAAAGCACCGCCGAATGGTTGCTGGGGGATGCCATCGACGAGATGAGCATCGTCGAGGGCGGCTTGCAATACCGCGTCGATCTGGGCCGCAAGCAGAACGCCGGGCTGTTTCTCGACATGCGTTACGGGCGCAACTGGGTGCGTGAACAAGCGGCGGGCAAACGCGTGCTGAACCTGTTCGCCTACACCTGCGGGTTTTCCGTGGCGGCCATCGAAGGTGGCGCCCGCCATGTGGTCAACCTCGACATGTCCCGCGCCGCGCTGAGCCGTGGTCGCGACAATCACCGCTTGAACGGGCATGACCTGAGCAAGGTGAGCTTCCTCGGCCACGACCTGTTCAAGTCCTGGGGCAAGGTGATCAACAGCGGCCCGTACGACCTGGTGATCATCGACCCGCCATCATTCCAGAAAGGCAGTTTCCTGCTGACCAAGGATTACCAGCGGGTGCTGCGTCGTTTGCCGGAATTGCTCACGGCAGACGGCACGGTGCTGGCGTGCATGAATGATCCGTCGTTGGGTTCGGGCTTTTTGATTGATGGCGTGACTCAGGAGGCGCCGAGTCTGCGCTTTGAGCAGCGGCTGGAGAATCCGCCGGAGTTTCCGGATGTCGATCCCGAGAGCGGCCTGAAGGCGCTGGTGTTCAAACGTTTCGATTGACCTGACACCCCGCCAACACCGCTGATCCCTGTGGGAGCTGGCTTGCCAGCGATGGCGGTGTTTCTGGTAACGAGGATGTCAGCTGTGCCGCCCTCATCGCTGGCAAGCCAGCTCCCCAGGGGTTTGGTGGGTCAGGAAGTGGGTGGACGCAACACCAGCGCAAACAGTTCACCATGCCCGTTCACGTTGAGCTTGTGATAGAGATTGCGCCGATGAACCTTCACCGTCTCCGGCGAAATCCCCATCTGCTGGGCGATGGCCTTGCTGGAGAACCCTTGCAGAATCAGCCGCGCGGTGTCGACTTCGCGCAGGGTCAGACGCGCGTCGAAGCGATCAAGCAGCGTCGCCAGATCCCCCGCCACCGGCTCGGTGCCGGTCCCTTGCGGCGGCAATAGCTGCACGTGACGGCGCATCGCCGCCAGCACCCAGTCGCGCACGCACAACAGACGGCCCTGCTCGACCAGATCGAAAGCCGTCGAGCGCCCCAGCGACAGGCCCAGTACACCGCCCTCGACGTTGATCATGAACTGCAACTCGTCCTCACCGACCACCGAGCGAAAGTAGCTCTGGTAATACTCGCTGTGCAGAAACTGATCCGGCGCCACCGAAGCCAGACTGTGCAGGCCATCGGCGATGCCGGTCGAGGCGGTTTGGTAGAACGGATCAAGCAGGTACATCCCGGCGCTGTAGCTGGCCAGCTCTTCCTGCTCGTCGGCGCGGCCCTTGCTGTCGAAGTCGATCAGCAACTGCGGCGCCTGCCCCGCCTTCATCAGCGCCACTAGCGCGTTGTCCAGCGGCACCAGCAGCCGCAGCGTGTCCACCAGCGCACGCCAGAAAGCGTCCTGGCCGACGGCGGCAAACACCCGCGCCAGACTTTGATGCACCGGCAACTCCTGCAACAACCCGTCCACGCACTACCCCTTTTGTGTAACCCATGATGGGAATGGGTCAGGCGCGCCTGCCCCGATAGGCTGAGCACTCCTGTCAATCACCGGCCTGCCGCAGGCCAGGAGTGCCGCATCATGCGTTGTCGTCGTGGCTATATCAACCGGGGCATCAACCTTGGCCTGCTCGCCTGTCTGGGCGTCACATTCGCTGCCAGTGCCGCCGACGCACCGAGCGTGCACGTCTACAACTGGTACGACTACATCGGCCCCACGACCCTGGCTGATTTCAAGCGCGACAGCGGTATTCAGCCGGTTTACGACACCTTCGACAGTGCCGAAGTGCTCGAAGGCAAACTGTTGACCAGCCGCAGCGGTTACGACGTGGTGGTGGCGAGCAACTTCAGCCTGCCGACGCTAATCAAGGCCGGCGCCCTCGCCCCGCTGCCGCGCGATCAACTGCCGGGCTGGAAGAATCTGGACAGCGATCTGCTGAGCAAACTGGCCAACAACGACCCCGGCAATCAATACGCCGTACCTTATCTGTGGGGCACCAACGGCATCGGCTACAACGTCGACAAGGTGCGCGCCGCGCTCGGCGACAAGGCGCCACTGGATTCCTGGGATCTGGTATTCAAGGAAGAGAACCTCGCCAAGCTTGGACAGTGCGGGGTGGCGATGCTCGATTCGCCGTCGGAAATGCTCCCGGTGGCCCTGCACTACCTCGGGTTGCCGCCCAACAGCACCAACCCCGAGGATTATCAGAAAGCCGAAGCGCTGCTGCTCAAGTTGCGCCCGCACATTGCCTACTTCAACTCGTCGAAATTCATCAGTGACCTGTCCAACGGCAACATCTGCGTGGCGGTGGGCTGGTCCGGGGCAATGCTCGAAGCCAAGACCAACGCCGAGCAGGCCAACAACGGTGTGAAGATCGCCTACAGCCTGCCCAAGGAAGGCGCGCCGGTGTGGTTCGACACGCTGGTGCTGCTCAAGGATGCGCCGAACCGCACTCAGGGCCTGGCGTTCATCGACTACCTGTTGCGCCCGGAAGTGATCGCGCCGGTCAGTGATCACCTGTCGTACCCCAACGGCAACCGCGCCGCGACTCCGCTGGTGGCCGCAGCCACGCGGGATAACCCGGCGGTGTATCCGTCAGCGGCGGCGATGGCAACGTTGTACACCCTGGAACCGCTGCCCAAAGCCACCGAACGCGTGCGCACGCGGGTGTGGAGCAAGGTCAAGAACGGCCAGTAACCCCACCCATTTCCCCTGTGGGAGCGAGCTTGCTCGCGAATGCGTCGGGTCAGTCAACATCTCCTTTGAATGACACACCGCCTTCGCGGGCAAGCCACGCTCCCACAGGGTTTTGTGTTCAGCCCCACTCATTCATTTCTGCCTTGTTATAGAGAGACAACCCATGAAACCCCGTGCCCGTGACCTCAACATCCGCATCGGCCAACTGCAACCCGGCCCGCTCAACGCCATCACCGATGTCCCCGGCGTGCGCGTCGGCCACAGTAACGTGCGTGGCCGCAGCGACAGCGGACGCGACATCTGCACCGGCGTCACCGTGATCGAACCGCGCCGTGGCTCAAGCAACCAGCAACCGTGTTTTGCCGGAGTGCATGTGCTCAACGGCAACGGCGATGCCACCGGCCTTGAGTGGATTCGCGAGGCCGGGCTGTTGACCAGTCCCATCGCCTTCACCAACACCCATAGCCTCGGCGTGGTACGCGATGCACTGATTGCGCTGGACCGCCAACAGCAACCGGACGACGGGCGCCTTTACTGGAACATGCCGGTGGTGCTGGAAACCTTCGATGGCTTGCTCAACGACATCAACGGTTTTCACGTCAAACCCGAACATGTCGCCGAGGCGCTGAATTGCGCGCATGCCGGTGCCGTTGAGGAAGGCGCTGTCGGTGGCGGCAGCGGCATGATCTGCCATGAATTCAAGGGTGGGATCGGCAGCGCCTCACGGCGTTTGAGCAGCGAACAGGGCGGCTGGACGGTGGGGGCGATCGTGCAGGCCAACCACGGCATTCGCAGCGAGTTGCGGGTCGACGGTTATCCGGTGGGCCGTTATATGGAACAGGTGGACTCGCCGTTCCTGCGTGCCTCGCTGCCGCATCCGGGCATGGGTTCGATCGTGGTCTGCCTGGCCACTGACGCACCGCTGCTGCCGCATCAATGCACGCGTCTGGCACAGCGCGCCAGCCTTGGTCTGGCGCGCAGCGGCGGTGGCAACGAGGACCACAGCGGCGACATCTTCATCGCCTTCGCCACCGGCAACGAACAGGTGCCGCCCGCTGCCTACGAGGGCAAAGGCGCGCCGACCTGCGACGGCTTGCGCATGGTCAACAACGACCACATCAGCGAGCTGTTCCTCGCCGCCACCGAAGCGGTCGAAGAAGCGATCATCAACGCCCTGCTCGCCAGCGAGAGCACCGAGGGCAACGGGCATGCGGTGCCGGGGCTGGACAAGGAAACACTGCTCGCCGCACTGGCCAAGGCCGGCTGGCCCGGATCACGCTAACGCTACAAAAACCTGTAGGAGCTGCGGCACGCTGCGATCTTTTGATTTTTTGAAAGCAAGGTCAAAAGATCGCAGCGTGCCGCAGCTCCTGCAGAGGGAGTCAGCGGTGCTCAACGACCACGTCATCATCCGCTCCGCGCTATATCAGGATTTCGACACGCGGTACTTGAGTCAGCCTCTGCGCGTTCCCATGATGAAGGTACACAGGCGCTTCACTCCTGAGCGCCTGTGTAGGGATCGGGTGTTCTGAACCCCAAATCAAGCCTGTTCCCTGTTTCATGCGCAGCTTGAGCCTCATGGGCTCTACTTCTCCCCATCAAAGAGCCTTGAGGCTCTTTTTTTGTCCGTTTTTTGCCGCTGACTCAGTGCAACGTCAGCCGCTGGCGCACGAATTCTTCAGTGTGCCGGGTGACCTGATCGAGATGCCGGTCGCGCTGCTTCTCGGCATCGAGCATCGCGCGCTTGCCGTTCTTCTGCAGCAGGTAGGTGTGGATCTGCTGCACCTCCAGCGAGCGGTAGATCGGTGTGGTGTCGATAAAACCGCGCAGGCCGTTGCTGCGGTAATGCCGGGTGCTCATCAGCACCTGGGTTTCGCGAGCGCCGATCACCTCGAACCCCAGCGCTTCGAAATACGGCACCTTGCCGACACTGCAGGTCAGTTCGGCATGCGGGTAACGGCTGACCATCTCGCCGATCATCGCCCGCGCCACGCCTTGGCGCCGATAGCCTTCACGCACGGCCATGTAGGCAACGCTGCACGCTTCCCAGTCGCCCTGCACCGGCAAGTACAAAAGGAAACCGGTGACCTGCTCCGGATCATCCTCAGCCGTCGCCACCAGCAACTCCACCTCGGTGCCCTTCTCGCCATTCAGCGCCTCCAGATACAGATGCACCTCATAACCGACCGCGTACTGATAGACGTTGTACAGCAGGTTGCTCGGGCCAAGACCGACCGCGCTGATGTCGGTGAGGTAATCGACCACCAGTTGCAGAATCTGGCTGTTGACGCTTTCGGGGCATGGGGTTTTGTAGTGGGTGATGCGTGGCATGACGGGTGAACTCCGGCGAAAAACCGCGCCATCATACCCTGTCCCGACGCCTGCTCTGTGTAGGAGCTGCCAAGGGCTGCGATCTTTTGGCTTTATAGAAGCAAGATCAAAAGATCGCAGCCTGCGGCAGCTCCTACAGGAAAGTGGTGGTTGAGCTGAAGAAAATTTCATCTGCCGCACAGCGGATCTTTTGCCGATTTGGCGTCCAATTCTTCAACTGCGTTCTCTTTTTACGCAGGCCTTGAGGAGTTGTCATGAGCGTGTTGCGTTCACTGTTCAAATGGCGAAAGACCCTGCTGCTGGTGCCGATGACGCTGGCGGCGCTGGCCAGTGCGCCAGCGTTTGCCCAGCAGGTGGTGATCGTCCAGCAAGCCCCACCGCCGATGCGCATGGAAGTGATGCCCGGCGCGCGTCCCGGGTATGTCTGGGATCAGGGCCACTGGCGCTGGGAAGGACGTGGTTACGTGTGGATGCCCGGCCATTGGCAACCGGTGCGTCATGGTGCGCACTGGCGACCGGGGCACTGGCAGGCACGCGGGCCGAACTGGTTCTGGGTTGAAGGGCGCTGGGTGCGCTGATTGGCCGTCGACCTGCACACTTCTTCTATAAGGAACAGCCCATGTCCAGAAGCATTAAAGCCTTGCTCGCCACCGCACTGGTGGCGATCACCCTGTCCGGTTGCGTCGTCGAACCGGTACGTCCGCACCGGCCACCGCCGCCAGTGGAAGTGGTGCCGGTGATGCCTGCGCCGGGCTATCACTGGGTCGCCGGTCATTACCGCTGGGGTGGCCATGAATGGCGCTGGGTGCCGGGACACTGGCGCGCCTATTAACCGCAACGGCTGGCGTCACTGCTGTGGCGCCACCACCTTGAAGGAAATGGCAATGTCATTGGACACGACGGTATCCGCCCACTCCCCCGCTCCGAGCCCGAATTCGCTGCGTTTGAGCACCAGCTCGCCGTCGAAAATGCCGATCGTGCTGTCCGGCTTCAGCTCGACCGGCACTTGCACCTCGCGGGTAATGCCTTTGACGGTAAGCAGACCGGCGACCAGATAGCGGTTGTTCGCCACGCGGGTAAAACGGCTGGATACGAACACCGCCTCAGGAAAGCGCTGGGTGTCGAACCACGCCGGTTTCACCAGCTCGTTATTGGCGTCGTCGCTGCCGGCATTGATACTGGCCAGGTCGATGTGCAGCGTAGTGTGGGCGTTGGCGAGGTTGTCGCTGTCGAACTGCAGCGTCGCGTCGAACTTGCCGAAGGTGCCATAGACCTGGTCGCCGAATTGCTTGTAAATGAAGCTGATCTTGCTGGCGGTAGTGTTGACGCGATTGTATTCAGCGGCCTGCGCGCAGGTCATGACGCACAGGCCGGTAAACAGTGCCACAGCGGTGAATCGGGCACGCATGGGATTCTCCGGACAGGGCAAACTTTCGAGGCCTCGATTGACTTAAGCAAACAACCGGCAGTTGTGCCATGTCATCTGTCCGCCGGTGTGGCTCAGGCTCAGACCAGCCGCTCGATCTTCTGATGCTGCCAGACCAGTTTGTAATACAGGGTCTGCAACACCAGCATGCCCAGATACGCCACCGGAAACGCCATCCACACCCCTTGCAAACCGTACTGCCCGTCCAGCCAGTAAGCCGCCGGCAGCTGCACGCCGACCACGCAGACAATGGCGATTGCCACCGGCACCAGCACCGTGCCGCTGGCACGCATGATGCCGCCGATGATCGCCTGGAAACCGAACACCAGCAGGCTCCACAACATGATATGCAGCAAGTGCTCGGCCATGGCCCGGGTCGAGTCTTCGGTCAGGAACAACCCCAGCAGCCAGTGCGACAACAGGTAGCCGAGCACAATCAGGCCACCGGTCAGGCACACGTTGATCAGCAGCCCGGTGCGCAGGATCGCGGCCAGGCGCTGCAGGTGCCCGGCGCCGATGGCCTGGGCGCCAAGGATCGAGGCGGTGATGGCAATCGACAGCGCCGGGAACTGCACGTAGTTGACGATCTGCGTCACCGCGCCATAGGCCGCCGTCGCCTGCGAGCCGTGCTGGTTGACCAGCGTCAGAATCACCAGCTCCGACAACGACAGCACGATCATCTGCACCCCGGTCGGCAGGCCGATGCGCAGCACTTTGCCCAGAATCGCCCCGTCCAGCCGCAGTGCGCCGAAGAACTCGCGGTCCGGTGCCAGCGGGTGTCCCTTGCGAATCAGACTCCAGGCCAGCCACACCATCGCCGTCAGCGTACCGGCCAGACCGGCGAACGCCGCACTCTGAATCCCCAGTTGCGGCAGACCCAACCACCCGCGAATGAACGCCGGAGTCAGTGCCAGACCGACGACGGTTGACAGCAACAGCGCCAGCATCGGCGACAACGTGTCGCTCACCCCGCGCAACAACTGAGTGAACAGCACGTACACCAGCACAAAAGGCAAGGTCCACATCATCACTCGGGCATACGCCACCGCGTCGTCCAGCACATCCGCCGGGGTCCCCAGCCCCTGCAAGGCCTGACGTGCGAACACACTGCCCAGCACCGCCGCCAGCAAACCGATCAACACGCCCAGCAACAAGGTTGCCCCGGCGATCGCCTTGACCATGTGCGCCTCACGCGCGCCCCACGCCTGCCCGATCAACACCCCGGCACCGGCACCCAACCCGATCACCAGTGCGATGAAGAAAAAGACGATCGGAAACATCCCCGAGACCGCCGCCAGCGCCTGCGTACCGAGCATCTGCCCGATGTAGATGCTGTTGACCGTGCCCGACATCGATTGCAAAAAGTTGGACAACACCATCGGTGCGAGGAACAGCAGGTAGGTTTGCCAGAGGGGTTTGCTGGTGGCGGGGGTTTGCATTGAGGGTCCGTCTCGGGGTGGGAGATGCGGTGGATATTACGCTAGATGCGCGGGTTAAAGTCGGTCGACATCGGGTCGGCTCAAGGCTTAAATGGCGGCACACTCATTCTGGATCACGCCCTGCCATGCCCCTCCTGCGAAATGCTCTGACCTGCTCATTGCTGGCCCTTGTCAGCCACTCCGTCGCTGCCGCCCAGGCCCCTGCTCCGCTGGATTCGTTGCGCCCGTTGCTGACAACCCTGAACGAACGCCTGAACATCGGCGACCTCGTGGCCCTGACAAAATGGGACAGCGGCAAGCCGATTCAGGACAGCCCGCGCGAAGCCCAGGTCATTGCCAGTGCCCGCACGCTGGCCAGCGAACACAAGCTCGATCCCGAGGACGTGGCCCAGTTGATCGCCGCACAAATGGAAGCCAACAAACTGGTGCAATACGGTTTGCTGGCGCAATGGCAAGCGACAGGCCGCGCACCGGACACGCCACGACCGGATCTGGCAAAACAGATTCGCCCGCAACTGGACGAACTGCAAACCCGCCTGCTGCGCCAGTACGCCAACTTCGCGCCGCACCGCCGCGAGCCGAATTGCCAGGCGTTGCTGGCCAAGGCTCGGCAGGATCTAACCCACGACGCACTGCATGAACTGGCCCTGACCCGTGCCACCGGAGAGCTGTGCATTCGGGCGCCGAAGCTTTAAATCAGGGGTTCCGGCATACATCGCTGGCGTCGATAGTCACCATCACGTCAATGAAGTTCTCATAAAAAATCCGCGGCGTAACATCAGCTCCATACCAACCCAATACACCCCGGAGCACACGATCATGAAACGCCAAACCATCCTCGGCATCGCTTTCTCGGTTCTTGCAGTGAACGCTTTTGCAGCAACACCCGCTCACACCCTGGTCGCTGAAGGCGGCTCGGACAAGTTGATTGAAAGCCGTCTGGCTGAAGGTGGCTCTGATCGTTTGCTGGAACGTCGTGTCGCTGAAGGTGGCGCGGATCGCCTGATCGAGCGTCGCGTTGCAGAAGGTGGTTCGGATCGTTTGCTGGAACGTCGCGTTGCCGAAGGTGGCGCGGATCGCCTGATCGAGCGTCGCGTTGCAGAAGGTGGTTCGGATCGCTTGCTGGAACGTCGCGTTGCCGAAGGTGGCGCGGATCGCTTGCTGGAACGTCGTGTTGCCGAAGGTGGCGCGGATCGCCTGATCGAGCGTCGCGTTGCTTGAGTTGATGTCTCTTCGCACAAGCCATGAAAAAGCCCGGCCTGATCAGCCGGGCTTTTGCGTTCAACCGCTGCTTATTGAGCAGTTTTCAGCTTGACCACATCACCGGAAATTCTGGTGGTGTAACCGGTCAGCACCCACGCCCAGAACCAGTTTTCCTGAACCTGGGTGTTGATCATGGCGTCACCGACCTTGGCCTTGATCGCCGCTGTCTGCGCACGAACGAAGCGGCTGTTCTGTTGAATCGGGATCACGCCGAACAGCAGCAGGCCGGTGGCCGTGGCTTTGCTGTGACCAATCACGGTGTATTGGCTGCTGTCGTATTGTTTGATGTTCATCGGGGTGCCCGTGCAACCCGCCAGAACCCGACATGACCCTGGCGGCAGAGTCGATCGAGCGCGGGCTGCTGATCGTTCCATTCGGCGAGCCAGAGGGCTGCCGCAGGCTGAGATCTTTTGCTTTGGGAAATCCAGGCCTGCCATTCGTCGCAAACCCGCCCTCACCTGTCAGATCTGACAGTAGGCAGCCAGCCCCCGCCAGCGCTTTAATCCCTCGGGCCACTCCCTCAGCACCCAGCCATATTGAACAGGTGACGCGCCCATGACCAGCCAATTGACGAGCAATGCTTCCAGTCAGCAGATCACTGTCTTTCCACCGGATCGCGGTATCGGCGTTCTGGCCGTGTACCCGCCGTATCCGGTGGGTTTCAAGCCGCAGAAGGACGGGGCGCTGGGGATCAACATCCACATGGTGCAGGGCGACCGCGACGGTCTGCTGGTGTATATCCTGGCCTATATCGAGATGGCCGTAGGCGACGATATCAGAGTGTTTATCGAAAACACGCGATCACCGGTCGCGCAATTTTCGGTTACCGCTGCGCACTTCGATGACCAGGGCAACGCCAAGAACATCCCGTTCCACATTTCGGCTGCCGACATGCAGTCCCGCTTTCTGCCGCTGCAAATCCAGAGCAAGGACTTGTGGTTCGAAGTCAAGCGCTTCAGCAAAAATACCGAAGAGTCCCCGCACATACCGCTGCTCTACAAATACCCCGCGCCAGGCGAGGCCGATACCGATGGTGGCAAACCCTTCAACCAGGGCCTGAAATTGCCCGTGGCTTCCGAGGGTTTCGTCGATCAGACGGTGATCGATGACGGAATGTTCGTAACCGTCATGCAGTATTTCAACCAGCACATCGGTGATGTAGTGGTCCTGGCCTTCGGCTCGCTGCTGCTGGAAACCACGGTTACCGCGTTGGGCGATCTGATGTTCGAACTGACCCCGGATCAACTGGCCACCCTCGCTCCCACCAACACTCTGATGGTGCGCTGGGAAGTGTTCGATGTGGTGGAAAATGCCAGCGGCTGGTCGGACTCGCTGGTGCTGCCGTTCAAACCGGGCATTGTGCTGTTGGCCGCACCAATCTTCGAACAGGCGGACATCGACAACATCCTGCATCACGATCAACTGGACGGTGGCACTGCCGGTATCCTCGTCACCGGCGTATTTGCCGCCAATGACCGCATCGAACTGACCCTGCAAGGCGTCACTCAGGGCGGCGAAACCGTAAACCACACCTACAACCGGACCCTGAGCGCCGCCACGCGCACCGTCGATTTTCCGGTCGAGAATGAAAAAATCCGCAACCTGATCGGCGGGGCCCTGCACGCGTCCTATCAGTTGATTCGGGCCGGCAAGAGCCAATTTTCCAAACCGGCGGACGTCACCGTCAGCGGCGTGACCCAACCGCTTGGCCTGCCGCTCGTCGCACCGCTGGTGGACGGCAAACTGCCGGTGGACACCGCCGAAGCCACCGTACAGCTCGCCGAATATTGGCCGCTGCAGACCGGGGCCACCGTCGAAGCCCATTGGCAGACCACCGACAAGGACGGCGTCGCAGCGCTGTACGTTTTCCGCCTGATCGTCAGCGACCCGTCCCAACCGGTCATCTTCAAGGTGCCGGCCAAATACATCGCCCCCTTCCCGGACACCCCGCTGGTGGTGCAATGCACCGTGGCCAATCCCGGGCAGACGCGGGTGTTTTCCGAGTTGCTGCAATTGCGCATCAGCGAACAGGCCGTGGTGCCGCTGGACCCGCCGACACTGGTCAAACCGGCGCTCACGCCGATTGATGTGCTGGCTTATCCGGACGGGGTGACAGTACGTATCGAATACGTCGGTGCAATCAAGGATGACCGGGCGCGATTGGTAGAGGTCAAGCCGCCTGCAGGATCACCCGCCTTTCCTCTGACGGAGTTCAACAGCAACAAGCGGGTAAATACGGTGTTGACCCAGGCTTTTCTCGCGGTGCGCCAGGGCAGAACATTCGAGATGCGCTGGAACCTCAACCGTAATGGAGGACAAGCGGGCAAGTCGTTGCCGCTGGCATTGAAAATTCAAGCGATCCCCCCGCAAGACTCACGGCTGCCGACACCACAAATTCGCCAGGGTGCGGAGCTCGACATCAATAAGTTACAGACCAGTGATCGCCTGACCGTCACTACCTGGCCCGGCGAGGCAAATGGACAGCGCCTGTGGCTTCGCTATGACGGAGTAACCAGGACGGGTCCCGCCGAACCCTACAATGATCTGGTGAATGAGCCTCATACTGGTACTTCCGGCCTGAACCGAGCACTCCCGCTGGAGTGGCTCAAATCCCTGAAGCACGACAGTGAACTGAAAATCAGCTTTTGGGTGAATCTGGCCGGCGACGCAGACTTTGCCACAGCAATATTGTTCCCGGTGCGAACATACCTGATCAAATCACTCTCTCTGACCGCACCAAAATTGCTCGACTTACCCGGTGCAACCCTCAATTTCGATGATATTGCCGATAGCGGTGCACGTATCGAAGTTCCGATCTATACCGGAATGTCCCCCGGGCAGTCCGTCAAGGTCGAGTTGGCCGGTGCGGGAGGTCATTACACGACTGCATCCACGAATGTCGATACCATCAAGCCTCTGATTTTTCTGGTTCCCCGATCAACATTCATTGCCAATGCCGCCCGGACAGTGGCAATCACCTATCTGGTCTCGTCCTCCAGTGAGCAGAATCAGCCACTGCGGTCGCCAAGCCTTGATCTGAATATTCTTGCCGACACCTGGCGCGACTCCATCACCGATTTCAATGGTAATGCCGGGAACTGGGCATTAGGACCGGCCTCAAGAACTGCAAGAATTCTCAGTGATCACTACGAAAACCTGACCTATGACGCTGGGGGAAACTCAGGAGTCATGCTAAGCCAGACATTTCAATTCAAGGCCGCGAGAACCTACCAGTTCAGCTACTACGTAGCCAATGTCAGTCCGCAACCTGACAACGTTCCACCGGTGATCAGCGTCAGCACCTCCAGCGGAATGCCGATTCTTGGCGCATTCACGGTACCGAGAACGGGCACCTTTTTTCAGCAGGTGGCCAATTTTCGAGTACCCGTCAGTGGTGCCTACACGATTTACATGCTTAATCACGAGGATCGCGGAGGCTACGGCGGAGCCCGAGGCGGCAATGACTTTATCCTGGATGCCATCCACGTACGACGGCTGTGAACAGTTCGCCAGAGTCATAAGGGGACGGGCTTATTATTTTGGCGCCTGGTTCGGACACTAAAAGATCGCCGCCTGCGGCAGCTCCTGCAGGGGGATACCGATACCTCTGCAGGAGATGCCGCAGGCGGCGATTTTTTGCTTTTGGGGATTCATCGTTTATATGTGTTTAACGTTCATTCCTGCAGCCCGTAACACCTTGCACTGGTGGAACTGGCGCTGGGCAGGCTTGAACTGCTCGGCGCCACAACTTCCTGACCTGAACCCGCACCCATGAAGCTCATCGGCCGTGCGCCCGGGGCAGGCCGACGGGCTCTATTGTTTTTCTGCTGAAAAGCTTTGCAGGTACGCCAGCAGATTATCGATCTTCTCTTCGTCGCTCAGGCCCCAGAAAATCATCCGCGTCCCGGGCACCACGCCTTTTGGATCTTTCAGATACGCGGTCAGCGTGTCGCGATCCCAGGTCTTGCCGGAGTTTTTCATCGCCTCGGAATACACGTAATTGGCCGACGTCCCTGCCGGTCGGCCAATGATGCCGTTGAGTTGCGGGCCGAAGCCGGGGCGCGCGTCCGGGCCAACCTGATGGCAGCCGCCGCACAGGCGCGGGAAGATCTTTTCGCCGGCGGCGGGATCGCCTGCGGCGTGGGTGGTCGAGCTGAACAAAACGGCGGTCGTGGTCAATACAACAAGCAATGCAGCGATGTTTTTCATCGGGTGATCCAGAACGGTCTGATGCAATTGAGGCAAGGCTATCACTTTGTGCCGAGGAAGCTTTTTACAGATAAGCGCCGATGACCTTTCTGACGGTGATCAATGCCTGGCGCAAGACGTCCATCGGCACCGACCCCAACGCCAGCCGAATCGCATGCGGCACATGCGCCGACACGGCGAAGGGTTCGGCCGTGGTGACCGAAATCTGCTGGTGCACCAACTCCACCACAATCTGATCGGCACGCACGTCTTCCGGCAACGGCAACCACAAAAAGTAAGAGGACGGATGACCGATGCACGTCAGCCCTTGCAACAACTCGGCGGCCAGCGCTTGCCGGGCCTTGGCATCGTCGCGTTTTTGTTGCTCCAGCAGGGTGACGGTGCCGTCGTCGAGCCAGCCGCAAGCCATCGCGGTCATCACGCCGGGGGTGTTCCAGGTGGTGGCGCGGATGATGCGTTCCAGCGCCGGCACGTTGCGCAGGGGGGCGGCAATAAAACCGACGCGCAGGCCGGTGGCGATATTCTTGGAAAGTCCCGAGACGTACACCGTGCGCTCCGGCGCCAGATCAATCAGGGTACGCGGTGGGTTATCCACCAGAAAGGCGTAGGCCGCGTCTTCGATGAGAATCAGATCATGCCGCCGGGCAAGTGCGACCAATTGCTCGCGCTGCTCGATCGGCGTCACCCAACCCAACGGATTGTGCAGCGTCGGCATGCTGTACACGGCGCGTACCGAACGGCTGCGACACAGCTTGTCGAGCGCCGTCAGGTCCGGTCCGTGGTCACCGGCCGGGATGGCCACCACTTCCAGATGCAACGCTTCGGCCAGCACCTTGAAGCCGGAATAGGTCAGCGCATCCGCCGCAATCACATCACCGGGTTTGAGCAAGGCCATCAGTGTCACTGCCAACCCTTGCTGGGCGCCGTTGACGATCAGCACTTGCCCGGCATCGGCCTGCACCCCGCGATCCTGCAGATGCCGCGCCACCGAGGCACGCTCATGCTGTCGTCCGGCGTGGGGTTGATAGCGCAGCAAGGCTTCCAGATCGCCCGACAGCGCCAATTGACGTAACGCCGTGCGCAACAGATCGGCCTGACCGGGCAGAGACGGGTAATTGAAGTTGAGATCGATCATGCCGACTGCCACGTCCTTCTGATCGATCCCCTGCCCCGGCGACAAGGAGGTTTCACGGACAAACGTCCCGCGCCCGGTCTCGCCGCTGACCAGCCCCATGGCCTCAAGTTCGGCGTACACCCGCGATGCGGTGACCAGTGCCAGGCCTTCACGGGCTGCCAGTTCGCGGTGGGTCGGCAGGCGCGTTCCCGGTGCCAGATGCCCGCAGCGAATATCCGCTGCGTAAGCGTCAACGAGGGTCTTGTAGCGTGAGCGCGGCATAGCGGATGTATCCATGACAATTATTTGATTGTGCTGATTCTTGGCTTCAGGATCACTCGAAAGCAACCCTACCTTTGAGCGTGACCCTGTATGGAACGGACTTCGAACCCGGTTAACCCGGCCCTGGAAAAAACCAGCGGCTGGATCAACGGTTTTATCGGCGTGGTGATCTTCAGCGGATCGTTACCGGCCACGCGCCTGGCGGTACTGGAATTTGATCCGGTGTTTCTTACCGTGGCCCGCGCGGCCATTGCCGGCGTGTTGGCAGCAGCGCTGTTGTGGCTGTTTCGCGAACGGCGTCCGGCACGGGATCAGTGGTGGCCGTTGTTGATTGTGGCGTTGGGCGTGGTGCTGGGTTTCCCCTTGCTGACGGCATTGGCGCTGCAACACGTGACGTCGGCGCATTCGATTGTGTTTGTGGGATTGCTGCCCCTGGCGACGGCGATTTTTGGCGTGCTGCGTGGCGGCGAGCATCCACGACCGGTGTTCTGGGTGTTCTCGATTCTCGGCAGCGGGTTGGTCGTGGGCTTCGCCCTGTCACAGGGGCTGACCGCCTCGCCCACCGGTGATCTGCTGATGCTCGCGGCGATTCTGGCCTGTGGTCTGGGTTACGCCGAAGGCGCCAAACTGTCGCGCGTGCTCGGCGGCTGGCAGGTGATCTGCTGGGCGTTGGTGTTGTCGCTACCGGTGATGGCGTTGCTCAGCCTGTGGCTGGCCCCCGCCTCGTTCAGTCACATCAGCCTGTCGGCCTGGCTGTGCCTGGCGTATGTGGCGCTGTTCAGCATGCTGATCGGGTTCGTGTTCTGGTATCGCGGCCTGGCCCAGGGCGGGATTGCGGCAGTGGGACAACTGCAATTGCTGCAGCCGTTTTTCGGTCTGGCGCTGGCGGCGACGTTGCTGCATGAACAGGTCAGCCTGGGGATGCTGGCGGTGACGCTGGGAGTGATTCTGTGTGTGGCCGGGGCAAAGAAATTCGCCCGATAATATTCAGACGCCAGCCTTCCACTCCCGCGGGCTGAGCCCGGTCTTGCGGCGAAACGCTCGAGCCAGTGCCGAAGGACTTTCATAACCGACCTCTTGCGCGATCAGCGCAATCGGCCGTCCCTCGCGCAGACGCTTCTGCGCCAGACTGATCCGCCAGCTCAGCAGATAGTCAGCTGGCGACTGCCCGACAACGCGGTGGAACTGCTCGGCGAATCCGGCTCTGGACAGATGGGCGGCAGTCGCCAGGTCCGCCACACGCCAGGGTCTGGCCGGTTGCTCATGCATCAGGGTCAAGGCGCGAGACAAGCGCGGATCGGCGAGCCCGGCCATCAGGCCGGGTGGCTGGACACGGCTGCTGATGAGGTGGCGCAACAGCAGGATCACCAGCAATTCAAACAAACGATCCATCACCGCCACGCGCCCGCAATGACCTTCAAAGGCTTCTCTGAACAGCCATTCCAGGGTGTTGCCCAACTCCGGGATTTCGCTGAGTTTGAGCAGCAGATAATCCGGCAGTGCCGCCGCCAGCGCATTGCCGGAACCTCCGTCAAACGTCAGCGTGGCGCAGACCAGCTGTGCGCCCATGGCCTCATCGGCGGACATCCGATGAGTGCAGGGTCGCGGGAAGAAAATCAGTGAAGGTTCGACAATACGAACCTCACGTTGATTGCCCGCTTTCAGCAACAACTCGCCGGCCTGTAATAGATGCACATGCCCGGCCGGTTCGCCCTCATGCAGGCCGACGCCGCAAAACGTGCCACTGTGAAAGGTGCCGGCACTCACACCGAAATGGCTGAGCAGCGTTGAAAGACGATCCATGTGCGACTCCCGATGCATATCTGGACGATCTGTTGCATATCCTCGACGATCTGCGGCCAAAGCGCCAGCCGTGCGCCATAACATGACCTCCATCCCCGGCGCACTTCGCACCGGACTTCTGGAGAATCACCATGAGCCGCATCCCTGCAATCAGCCTTGAAAACGCCACCGACGCCAGCCGCCCGACCCTGGAAGGCGTGAAGAAAAAAATCGGCTTCCTGCCCAATGTCTTTACCACGCTGGCCAAAGCCCCGGTGGCCCTGGAAGCCTACGTGCAAGCTTCGGCGATCCTCGGCAAGACTTCGTTGAGCGCCAAGGAAAAAGAAGCGGTGTATCTCGCCACATCACAGGTCAACGGCTGCGATTATTGCCTGGCCGCGCACAGCCTGTTTGCCAGCAAAGCCGGGCTTTCGGCGCAGGACATCGGTGCCGCGCGTCACGGTGAATTGAATGCCTATGCCGCTCTCGCCCAACAGTTGACGCAAAGCCGCGGCCACTTGAGCGACGAGCAGATCGCCGCCGCCCGCGCTGCCGGCATTGACGACAGCAAGATTATCGAAGTGATTGCCTTGGTGGCTGTGCAGTCGCTGACCAACTACCTGAACAACGCGGCCTTGACCGATATCGACTTCCCGGCCATTGATTGAACGCGAAAAAAATGAGAGCGGGCTTGCTCGCGAAAGCGCTGAATCAATCAACCAGTGTGTTGAATGACACTGCGCCTTCGCGAGCAAGCCCGCTCTCACAATTGATCAATGATGTTCGACGCCCGCGCGTTTGAGCAGTTTCTTGCAGCGCTCGGACAGATGAAACACCTGCAATTCCTTGCCGGCCTTGGCGTAACGCTCGCGCAAGGTCTTCAGCGCGGCAATCGCCGAATAGTCAACGAAGCTCAAATGCCGGCAATCCAGCGTCACCCGGGCCGGGTCATTGGCCGGGTCGAACTGGTTGAGAAACGGCGTGGTCGAGGCGAAAAACAGTGTGCCGTGCAGGCGATAAAGTTTGCTGCCGTCGGCTTCCAGGTGTTCATCGGCGTACAACTCGCGGGCCTGCTGCCAGGCGAAATTCAGCGCGGCGATGATGATCCCGCAGAGCACGGCAGTGGCCAGATCGGTGAACACGGTGATGCTGGTCACGGCGATGATCACCAGCACATCGTTGAGCGGCACTTTGTTCAACACCCGCAACGAGGCCCAGGCGAAAGTCTGCTGTGACACCACGAACATCACGCCCACCAGCGCCGCCAGCGGAATACGCTCGATCAGCGGCGACAGAAACAGGATGAACAGCAGAATCAACACACCCGCGACCACCCCGGACAAACGCCCACGGCCGCCGGAGCTGAGGTTGATCACGGTCTGGCCGATCATCGCGCAACCGCCCATGCCACCGAACGCGCCCGAGACCATATTCGCCGCGCCCAGCGCGACACATTCGCGATCCGGGTAGCCTCGGCTTTCGGTGATTTCGTCAGTGAGGTTGAGGGTCAGCAGGGTTTCCAGCAGACCGACCAGTGCCATCAGAATCGCGTACGGAGCGATGATGCGCAGGGTCTCCAGGCTCCATGGGATGTCCGGCAAGGCGAAAGTCGGCAGACTGCCGGCGATGTGCGCCATGTCGCCGAGGGTGCGCGTCGGCAGGCCGAACAGGTAGACCAGCAGGCCCACGCCGAGGATCGCCACCAATGCCGGCGGCACCGCGCGGGTCAGGCGCGGCAGTATGTAGACGATGGCCATGGTCAGCAGCACCAGCCCGGTCATCAGGTACAGCGGCGTGCCGCTGAGCCAGTGTTCACCGCTCTTGAAGTGCTCCAGTTGCGCCAGGGCAATGATGATCGCCAGGCCATTGACGAAACCGAGCATCACCGGATGCGGCACCATGCGCACCAGTTTGCCCAGGCGCAACAAGCCGAACGCCATCATGATCAGGCCACCGAGCAACACGGTCGCCAACAGGTATTGCACGCCGTGCTGCACCACCAGCGCGACGATCACCACCGCCATCGAACCCGCCGCACCGGAGACCATTCCCGGCCGCCCGCCGAACAACGCGGTCAGCGTACAAATGATGAAGGCGCCGTACAGGCCCATCAGCGGGTTGAGATGAGCCACCAGTGCGAACGCAATGCATTCGGGCAACAGGGCAAACGAGGTGGTGAGTCCGGCCAGGACATCGGCGCGCAGACGTTTTGGTTTCATGGCTTACCTGACTGAGCGGCCAGCGAGCGTGGCCGCGGATGTTCGCGAAAAGGAGGGTTGCGGATGTTACGGAAATGTCCGGGCTCGGGCCAGTGATCGCTGACACCCGACGAAGCGACCTTTATGCTGGCGCGTCCTGCATCCACCGAGTACGACCATGACTGCATTGCTGACCGCCCGCGACGTTTGCCAGCGCTTGCGCGAGGCTGCGCTGGGACGTCTATCGCTGACTCATATCGACGGGCCACTCACTGCCAATCACATATGGCTGGATCTTGAAGGCTGGAAGCTACAGGTCGAATTTGATGGTCAGCGTCTGCATCATTGCAAACAGTGCCGCTGTCCGGATGGCAAAGAATGGGTGTTCGGCAGCTCGCAGTTTTTCGGTACCGACCCGATCAGCCTGTTAAGTACTTGGGAGCTGGCTCAAATCGAAGTTCGTTTGGCGACCAGTGCCCAATAAACAATACGCTGACGTTCTACTCTTTTCGATGGCCGTCGCCGCTGCATTTTTTCCTGGCAATGACACTGGCATAATGCCAACTCGCCATCATTCATGAATCTGAAAATGTCTACTCAGGAACAATGGTATCCACCTAAAGCAAATTGGCTGGGCAACGCTTTTGGCTGCCCACCGTTCGACGTTGTCAATCAGATGCTTTACCAAGCGGTTAAGGACAATCCAGACAATGACGAGCCGGCGCAAATCATCGGAAAACTGATGCTGATCGGTCGAACTTATTCGGCGTCGGTCGAGCGCCGGAAAACCAATGGCACTGCAAAAGACGAACGCCAGGCGCTGGATGTGATTATCGAGGCGGCCCATGCCATCGCTCAGTCCGATGTTCATGACCTGCTGGCGAAAATTCCTCGACCGGCTGTGCTTTCCTTGCGCAACATCGACCAGGCGACAGCGATCCATGCCCAATTGTGCAAAGCATTGAGCGCTGCCAATAAACGGGAAAACAGCAGCCTGGCGTCCAAATACTTGCACTTCCACCGCCCGAATTTTTTTCCGATAGTCGATTCACTCGCCCGATTGAGCTGGTCATGGGTCATGGACGCTCGGGGGGAAAGCTATCGGGGTTATACGACGTTCGGCAAAGTTGCGCGTTATGGCGAGTGGTGCAAGAAAGTGCTCAATCTACAGAATGATATGAAAGCGCAATTCGCGCATGACGTGTCTCTGCGCCAAGTCGACAACTACCTGCTTTCCATCATGTCGCTGGACGGAAAAGGAGGCTGGGGATTACCGGTTTTGATCAATCAGGTACGGGCTGATTGACGCCGGGCAGCGCCTGTCGTTATCCGACCGTGACTCTCCAGGTATCAACCTGTCGCGCTTTTTCTTTTAGAGGTGATCAATTGCCAACCATCATGACCTGTGGCCATGCGTCCAGACGAACCGAATTCAGCTACAGAGGCAATGCCCGCACAGGTATTACCCTGGAGTTTGAATCAGGCGAGGTAACTATCAGCAGTGCAGTCATCAATGCCATAACACTGAACTTTCACGGTCAGCGAGTTCGCGGTGGTTTCGACATGACCAATGCTCCTCCCCACAGTGTGGGATCGTTTCTGGAGAGTAACTGGCCGGCCCTTACACCGCGTCATGCGTCATTTCTTTGCGCTGTGCTGGATCACGAAGGGGTGGCGCGTTGCCATCTGGTGGGCAACGCAGTATGGGTGGATTTCATCTAGCAGATGAACGCAAACGGCGGCCCTTTTGATGTTGATCAATGATGGCACTCTGCCCATAATCCGCCCCCCTTATTCCTCACGCAAGGAAACGCCGTGAAAAAATCTCTGTTGTTGATCCCGATGCTGGCCGTGCTGCTGCAAGGTTGTGGCATGACCATGACCCGCTATGAGCCGAACTTCGAAAACGTTCAAAAGCTCAAGCAGACCCCGCCGCTGCAGGCGATCAGCAATCCTCAGGTAACTGCCGAGTCCGGTGAAGGTTCGCTTACAGTGCGGGCCAATCCGGTGCGCTCGCCGTCCGGCAGCATCCCGGCGCATATCCAGGACGCGATCACCGAAGAACTGCGCAAGGCCGGCCTGCTTGATCCACAGGCTCAGCGTCAGTTGAAAGTGCTGGTGGTGAAGAACAACCTGTCGGCCGGCATGGGCACAGGCGAAGGTCAAATCGCGGCACGCTTCACTCTGCTCAATGGCCAGAATGTGGTCTACGACGCAACCAAGAATGTCAGCAGCCAGTGGAGCAGCAGCTTCTTCGGTTTCATTGCGATTCCGAATGCGGTCAACGCCTATAACCCGATGCTGCGTGATCTGTTGAAGGAACTGTACAGCGATCCTCAGTTCATCCAGGCCCTGAAGTAAGGGCAAAAAAAAGAGCCGCAATTGCGGCTCTTTTTTTGGCATCAGGCCCGCGGAGTGCGGGTCTCGAGTGCCGAGTATTTCAGGTTGTTATTGTCGATCATCTGCTTGAGCAGCGCGTTGACCTGACGGGCGAACGTGTCGTTGACCGCGGCCTTCGGGGTGTTGCCCATCAGCGGAATGAACCAGATACCGATCCAGGTACCGACCGCATCATGGTTGCTCGCGGTGGTCAGGGCCTGGCCTGTTCCGTCCACGGCTTCGAGGCTCATGGTGTACTGATCGGTGCCGTACGCGGGGATTACCCCGAGGCTGAAACCACTGATGAAGCCCAACACCATCGAACCGGCATTCGGCGGATGGTTGTACATTTTCAGACGCAGGCTGTAGTCACCCGGTTGCTTCTGGAACTCGTCCAGGGTGACGCGGCCGAACAGGCCCGAATCGCTCAGAATTTTTTGCAGCTCAGGTTTGAGCTGATCTCGCGCTTGCGGCACTTCTACGGCCGAAGTGCTTTTCGGCTCGCCCTGATAGAAGTCGAAGTCCACATACACGTTCGGTTTATTCGCGTAGCTGGCCATCGATGGCAGCTTGACCGGCGCGACTTCGTCTTTGGTGAAACTGGCACAACCACCGAGCGCAAGCACCAGGCCCAGCGCCAGGATTTTCCCGAATTGCATGTTGTCTTCCCTATGTGAACCGAGCCAAATGATAGCAATGAGCCTCCATTGCGGAGGCGGGGCGGATTCTAGAGAGAGTGCTCGCTTGAGGAAAGGCCGCTTCGGGAAATTTACACATAAATATTCGCTCAGCTCTGCCGCAAATCGAGCAGTCAGCTGGCCTCATCGCTATATAGTTTTGTATATTGCGAAGCCGAATTTTTCAGTACCTGCCCATGCCAGCCATTTACATCGTGTTCCCATGAGTGCCATCCGCGTACGCAACGAACAATTGATCCTCGCCGCCGCCAGCGAAGAGTTCGCCGCCAACGGCTTCGACGCCACCCAGACCCGTGATATCGCCGCCCGCGCCGGCGTGCCCAAGGCCAACCTGTATTACTACTTTCAGACCAAGGAAAACCTCTATTCCAAGGTTTTGCTGGGGTTCGTCGAACCGCTGCTGGAAGCCTCGGCGGCACTGCGCGAAAGCGACGACCCCATGATTGGCCTGCGCGCCTACGTCGCCGCGCGTATCCGAATCGCCCGCGAACACCCGGCCATCGCCAAGGTCTTCAGCGGCGAGCTGCTGCTCGGTGGCCGTCAGCTACCGGACGAATGCCGCGACCTGCTGCACGCCGAAGCCCGGCGCAATGTCGACTGCCTGCGCAGCTGGATCGAACGCGGCCTGCTGGCGCCGGTAGACCCGGAACATCTGATGCTGTTCATCTGGTCGGCGACCCGCACCTACACCAACCTGGGTTGGCAAATGGGCTGCATCACCGGGCGCCCGGTGCCGCAGGATGAGGATTATCAGACGGCGGCGGAGACGATTACGCGGATGGTGCTGGAGGGCGTCGTGGCACCGCGGGCTGGGGAGATTCGTGGGGCTTTGTTTGCGACGTGAGGTGAGGGCTGCTACGCAGCCCGGCGCGAGCAAGCTCGCTCGCCACAGGGGATTTGGGCTGAGTATGGGAATCTGTTCACACCACCGGCCATTGTGGGAGCCAGCCTGCTGGCGATTGGGTTGGCACAGCTGGCATCTTCATTGACCGATCCACCGCCATCGCTGGCAAGCCACCTCCCACAATGATCTGTGTTGTTCAAAGACCTTGTGATCCATGCCAAACCCTGTGGGAGCTGGCTTGCCAGCGATAAGGCCAGTAAGAACAACAGAAGTATTTGCGGGCTTCAGAAAATGATCGCGGCGGCAGGTTTGACGTCGACCCGGGCCATGGCCCCCGTCAGGTGCGCCAGGTCCTTGTTGTGTTCGGCGATGATGTCTTCGGCGCTCATGTTGCCGTTGTCGAGGGTGGAATGAGCGTCTGCCACGAGGACGACGTCGTACCCCAGCTGATGGGCCTGGCGCACGGTGGCGTTGACGCAATAGTCGGTTTGCAGGCCGCAGATGATCAGGCGCTCGAAGTCTTCGCCGGGCAGCAGTTTGCCCAGCTCGGTCTGGTAGAACGAATCCGGGGTGGTTTTGTGTACGCGCAGGTCTTCGACGGCAGTCAGCAGGCCATCGGCGAGTTGCCAGCCTTCGCCACCATGCGCCAGCGGGCTGTCCTTTTCTTCATGCTGAATCAGCACCACCGGCACGCTGGCCTTGCGCGCGCGAGTGCTGAGCTGGTTGATGGTGTCGATGACGCGGCGAATGTCGAAGCACTGATATTGGCCCGAGCAGAGAGCCTGTTGGACGTCGATGATCAGCAATGCGCTAGACATGATGGGCCTTCCTTGAGCGAACGTTGAAACCGGGGCGGAGCAGCGCCCGCCCCCTTTTTACCCCTGTCAGTAGCCTAGTGACAATCCAGTATTGCGTCGTGGATCGTTGGCCCCGTAGAAGCGGTTTTTGCCCACTGGCTTACCGCCCAGCGACGGTGCGCCGACCAGGATCGCGGCGATGTGGTTGGCGTCCTGCGGCCCGGCGAACTTGTGGCCCCAGCTCTCGAGGAGCTTCTTCGTATCGGGGCTGGCCGCGAAGTCTTCGAGGTTGGTTTCCTCAGGCATCCATTGCTGGTGGAAACGCGGCGCGTCCACCGCTTCCTGCAGGCCCATGCCATAGTCGATGACGTTGAGCATGGTCAGCAAGGTCGCAGTGATGATGCGGCTGCCACCCGGCGTACCGACCACCATCACCACTTTGCCGTCCTTGGTGACGATGGTCGGGCTCATCGACGACAGCGGAGTTTTGCCCGGAGCGATGGCATTGGCCTCGCCTTGCACCAGACCGTACATGTTCGGCACGCCGACCTTGGAGGTGAAGTCGTCCATTTCGTCGTTGAGGATCACCCCGGTCTTGCTCGCCATCACCCCGGCGCCGAACCAGTCGTTGAGGGTGTAGGTGACCGACACCGCGTTGCCCCACTTGTCGACGATCGAATAGTGCGTGGTGTTGTTGCCTTCATGGGGCGCGACGCCGGGTTTCAGTTCGGCGGAGATTCCGGCCTTCTGCGGCTGGATCGCGTTGCGCAGCTTGGTCGCGTAGTTCTTGTCCAGCAGATGCTCGATCGGATTCTTCACAAAATCCGGGTCGCCCAGATAGCTGTTGCGGTCCACGTAAGCGTGGCGCATCGCTTCGATCTGGTAGTGCATGCCCTGGGCCGAATGGAAGCCCAGGTCCTTCATCGGATAGCCTTCGAGAATGTTCATGATCTCGCAGATCACCACCCCGCCGGAGCTTGGCGGTGGCGCCGAAACCACGTGGTAGCCGCGGTAATCGCACTCCACCGGGGCCAGTTCGCGGGTCTTGTATTTGTCGAGGTCGGCCTGGGTGATGATGCCCTTGTTGGCCTGACTGGAAGTGACAATGGCGTCGGCCACCCAGCCCTTATAGAAACCGTCAGCGCCTTTTTCCGAAATGGTGCGCAGGGTTTTCGCCAGATCCTTCTGCACCAGTTTCTGCCCGACCTGCATCGGTTCGCCGTTGTGCAGGAAGATCGAGCCGGAATCACGCAGGTCCTTCTTGAATACATCGGTGGCGTAGTCCAGCAAATCGACGTCGCCCTGCTCCAGTTCGAAACCGTCTTCCGCCAGTTTGATCGCCGGGGCGATCATGTCCTTGCGCGGCTTGGTCCCGTACTTGCTCAGCGCCAGCTCCATGCCCGACACGGTGCCGGGCACCGCCACGGCGAGGTGACCGCGGGTGCTCAGGTCCGGGACGACGTTGCCGTCCTTGTCCAGGTACATGTTGGCGGTCGCCGCCAGCGGGGCTTTTTCGCGGAAGTCGAGGAAGGTCTTGCGCCCGTCCGCCAGTTGAATGGTCATGAAACCGCCACCGCCGAGGTTGCCTGCCGCGGGATACACCACCGCCAGCGCATAGCCCACAGCGACTGCCGCATCCACCGCGTTACCGCCACTTTTCAACACATCGACGCCGACATGGGAGGCCAGGTGTTGGGCAGTGACCACCATGCCGTTCTCGGCGGCAACCGGGGCCACGGAAGCGGCGTGAGCCATCAGGCAGCTCAGTGCCAGTGAAGTCGCGATCAGCGTTTTGGCCAAAGGTTCGTACTTCATGAGTCGATCTCTTTTTTGTTTTTGGGTTCTGTGCAGAGCAGAAGGGAACGCTGCAAAAGCACCAAGCAGTATGGTCGCTATTGCGATTTGCGCCTCCCCGATCAGCCAGTATGCTGGACGCCTTCGCCACGCAGATCCGGAGTTCTGCCCATGCCCTACACGTTCATCACCCTGCCCTCACCGGTCGGCGAACTGAAGCTGGTTGCGAACGGCGCACGACTGGCGGCCATCCTCTGGGAAAACGACAAACCGGGCCGGGTGCGCCTTGGTCCGATGAGCGCAGCACCGGATAATCCGCTGTTGCAACGAACCGCACAGCAGCTTGAAGAATACTTTGCCGGCAAGCGTGATCGCTTCGACCTGGAGCTGGACTTTGTCGGCACCGATTTTCAGAAAAAGGTCTGGGCAGCGTTGCTGACCATTCCGTTTGGCGAAACCCGTACCTACAGCCAGATCGCCGAGCAGATCGGTCACCCGACAGCCGTGCGTGCGGTGGGAGCGGCGAATGGGCGCAATCCCATTTCGATTGTGGCGCCGTGCCATCGGGTGATTGGCGCATCGGGGAAGTTGACCGGATTTGCGGGTGGGCTTGAGGCCAAAGAGCGGTTGCTCGTGCTGGAGGGTGGTAACTGGTCGGCGGTGGGCAGGACTGGGGATTTGTTTTAGCAGATCAAAAGATCGCAGCCTGCGGCAGCTCCTACACAGGTGGAGCAATGTCGGAGCTGCAGCAGGCTGCGATCTTTGCTTTCTCAGGCAAATAGGTTATTCATCGCCGCGTACTGCAACAGCATGATGGTCTTGGCATCGCAGATCTCACCACGGTGGAACGCCGCCAAGGCCTCATCGAAGCGCCATTCCAGCACGTCCAGTTCTTCGGTTTCTTCTTCCAGGCCGCCGCCCTCACTGACCTTCGATTTCGCGTCGTACTCGGCGATGAAGAAGTGCAGTTTCTCGGTCACCGAACCGGGGCTCATGTAAGCCTCGAACACCTTCTTCACGTCGTGAACACGGTAACCGGTCTCCTCTTCGGCTTCGTCACGGATTCGCTGCTCGGGTGACGCACCTTCCAGCAGACCTGCCGCCACTTCGATCAACAAGCCGTCGTGGCCGTTGACGAATACCGGCAAACGGAATTGGCGTGTCAGCACCACGGTGCGCTGTTCGCGGTTGAACAACAGGATCGCCGCACCATTGCCCCGGTCGTAGACCTCGCGCGTCTGCCGCTGCCAGTCGCCGTTGTTGCGCAGGTAGTCAAAGGTGATCTTCTGCAACAGGTACCAGTCGTGGGACAACACCTGAGTGTCGACGATGTTGACCCGCTCGGCTGTCTTGATCATGACGCCTGATCCTTTGTCATCGGAAAACGCCCATAGTCGATTAATCGCGCCCACAAAAAAAGCCCGGCAGCGCTACCGGGCTTCTTTACCTGCGATTAACGGGCGATGCGCGACAACGCATCATCCGTTTCCTGCGCCGCTGTTCGAGCGCTGTGAATCAGCGGTCCATAACGCCGGCTGAACTCCCAGTTGTACGGCAGGCGATCCTTGCTGACGCCGTTGTCCCAGTTCACCGACCAGGTCATCAGGCCCTTGATCGGCAGCCCCTTGATCGCCAGACGCTTGAGCGCATTGCCCACGGCGGTGCTGTCGATCACATAACCGGTGGCAGCGGCATCGACGTTGGCCGGCAGGCCGATGACGAACTTGTCCGCCGGGATTCTGGTGAAGCCCCGGGTACCGGTCACCAAACTTTCGGTCAGGTAATAGAGGAAATCCTCTTTCAGCGCGTCGTTGTTCTGCGCGATCCACGCGCCATTGCCATTATTGGCTTCCGGTACCCAGACCCCGTCGCCGCCCTGGTTGTAGAACTGCGGCGCGATGAAGTCGTAATAGCCTTCCAGCGCCTGCAGGTAACCGACGTATTTGCCGTTGGTGGTCAGGTACGGAAACTCCGGGGCCATGCTGATGATGAAATGCTTGCCCTGGCCTGCGTAGTGATCCTTGACCAGCTTCAGCGCGGCCGGCAACACGGTCTTGTTGGCAGCGAAATCAATCGCGCTCTGTTCAAGATCGATGTCCAGCCCGTCAAAGCCATAGGTTTCCACCAGACGGATGATTTCATTGGCCAACGGCTGTTCCTGGCCGCTGCGCAATTCGATGTGTGCATCGGCGCCGCCCAGGGAGATCAGTACCGCCCGCCCCTGGCTGTTGAGTACGCCGACCTGGCGCCGGAACTCGGCATCGGAGACGTTGTACGGTTTGAAGGTCGGAATCCCGCTGCCCTTCATGAACGCCACCGCGACCACGTTGTACTCCTTGGGCACCGCCTCCAGAGCGATCTCGGCAAAGCGGCCCTGGCGGTAGCCGTCACTCGGGCCGGCCGGCCAGTTGTGCCAGAAACCCATGAGAATTTTCCTGCCGGCGATGCTCGGCATCAGTGAAGCCGCGTCGGCGGCCTGACTGTGCATTAACGAAAAGTCGATATTTGACATGTTCTAATCCTTCAGAACCTGTGGGTTGAGCGTTTCGCCGTTATTTGAAGTCGACGTCGAACGCCTGATAGAACGCGTTACCGGTGTTGGCGACAATCCACATCAACACGATGACGTGACGACCCTTTTTGCTGGCCGGCAACTTCACCGAATGATTGACCTTGGCCTTCAATTCCCCCGGATAGCTGTAATACGGCACTTGAGTGTAGAAGTCTTCGGCGAAAGGCTGCGCCTCGAGTTGTGCACGGGAAATACGCTGTTTCGGATCCCAGCCATCCTTGGTGATCATCCAGCGATAGCCACGGGTAGTGTGTGGCGCGGTGTATTCCCACTTCACTTCCAGGGTCTGGCCCGGGGTGACGCTGAGCAGCGGCCAGTTGAACGGACGGTTGAGCTTTTTGCTCATTTCCTCGTCGGTGAAGTTCACACAGTCACGGGCATCGGTCTTGCCACCGCTGAGAATGTAACCGTCGGCGGGTGGTGTGACGCTGTCGCTGTCACTGCCATAGGGCGCAGGAAAAGGTCCTGCGGTCAGCGCCGGGAAGTTCTTGCCACCTTCCATTTCGTTGACCTGCCAGGCACCGAGCAATCCTTGCTCGATGGCGACCGCACCGCGGCTGGCTGGAGAGGTAACGCGACCGTGTCGCAGCTGGGTTTGAGCTTGTGGTTGATTCATGTTTTTCACTCCGTTGATTTAAGAACTCTCCTGTCCGAGGAGAGGCCTTCAAGCTAACGGAGGTGGTTTTTTTGTCCATCGGCGGTTTTGTCGCAGGCAATCGGCGTCTCCAGTGGAAAACGCCGCAAATACTGGATGAATATACAGTCAATTGCGACAACGCCCACCTGACGCATGGCTAAAGACCTACACGCCGACACAGCAAAAACCCGCATTCATCACTCACTCCAGTTGTGCCTGGTATTCCTTTTCGTATTGCCCGGCGAGCTGTTCCTTTTGCTTGTCGTCGAGCAACTTGCCGGCCATCTGGAAGAATTTCTGCTCCTCCTCCTTGAGATGGTGATGAACCTTGTCGGAAAGTTTTTTTGCAGTGGCCAGCCACGCCGGGCTGGACATCTCGGTCTCATCCAGTTCTTCCATCATCTCGTCCATTTCATGGTGTTCCGAGATCGCGTGACGACTGAGATCGACGCCGTTGTCGAACTCCATCAGCGGAATGTAGAAGTGGCGTTCTTCGGCGGTCTCATGCGCCTGCAGTTCGGCCTTGAGCTGTTTGTAGGCTTCAACACGCTCCGGAGTATCACCGCTGGTTTCGACCAGAGCTTTGGCGTAATTGCGCTGACGGTCGTGGCTTTCGCGAAGGGCTTCGAAAATATTCATGGGGGGTCCTCATCAACCGCGTTCGAAATGACGCTGTAGAAGCTAGACCCCGACGCAACAGCGGCGGTTCCAAAGGGATGAGCAAGGACTTGGAAAGCGCCCGCCGGGCAGGATAGGCTGCGCGTTCACCTCACAAGGAAGTTGCGCATGACGTTGCGAATCGAGCTGTCGCAGAACCCTACGGAAGAACAGCGCAAGGCTATCCTCGAGCCGTTGATTGCGTACAACGACGCCCGGACCGGGGGCTCCACGTCGGAACCGTTCGCCCTGCTGGTGCGCGATGAACAGGACGCGATACTCGGCGGTTTGTATGGCCGGGTGATTTTCCAGTGGATGTACATCGAGTTGCTTTGCGTCCCGGAACAGGGTCGCGGACAGCGCATCGGCTCGGAACTGATGGCCATGGCGGAAAATCTGGCCAAGGAAAAGAACTGCCTGGGCATCTGGCTGGACACCTTCGATTTTCAGGCGCCGGCGTTCTACAAGAAGCTGGGATTCAGCCAGTTTGGCGAGATCGTTGATTACCCGCCGGGGCATAGCCGGCATTATTTCCAGAAGCGCTTGAAGGATTGAACCTCAAGGGCCCTTCGCGAGCAGGCTCGCTTCCACAATGGAATCAGTGGGAGCGAGCCTGCTCGCGAAGACGGCAGTCGCGTCAACACACGATCAAAGACAGGTCGCCAACCCCGCCAAACGCCGCTTGGCGACAAAATCATCCTTCTGCACGTAGTAATTGAGCACCGTCCCCGACGCATCGCTGGTCACGTCGACAAACGATTCCGCCGAACGGG
>Ga0308159_1000682_pt1 | contig 68697 bp, 61 predicted proteins | sample PhyCR1_FD_201040 | JGI IMG/M metagenome (GOLD analysis project Ga0308159, IMG submission 201040) | Phyllosphere microbial communities from UC Gill Tract Community Farm, Albany, California, United States - DLSLC.R1 | ecosystem: Host-associated > Plants > Phyllosphere > Unclassified | place: USA...
GGCTTGTTCTCCGACGCCAGCGAGGCCTGGACGATCTTCGTCGGGTCCTCGGGCGGCTCGCCGCGATGGATCGCATCGACGTACTGCATGCCCGAGATCACACGGCCGAACACCGTGTACTTCTTGTCCAGCGCGAAGCGCGGATAGAACACGATGAAGAACTGGCTGTTGGCGCTGTTCGGGTCGTTGGTGCGCGCCATCGAAACGGTGCCGCGGAGGTGCGGCATCGTGTTGAATTCGGCCTGAAGGTCGGGAAGCTGAGAGCCGCCCTGCCCGGTGCCGGTCGGATCGCCCGTCTGCGCCATGAATCCGTCGATCACGCGGTGGAAGATCTGGCCGTTGTAGAAGCCCTGCGCCGCCAGCGTCTTGACCCGCTCGACATGGTGCGGAGCCCAATGAGGCATCATGCGAATGGCGACACGGCCGCCGTCCGACAAGTCGAGCAGGAGCACGTTCTCGGGCTCGTGCGTGATGTCGGTGTCGATCGTGGTCGGCAGGGGCGGAGGCGTCGGCGTGGCCGCTGCCTCGTCCTTTTTGTCCTTGTCCTTCGCGATGGCCGGGGCCGCGACGAGGGCGGCGCCGAGCATCAGCGCGGTCAGGGGAAGGCGAAACTTCATGTATCTGTCACCTGGGCAATGAACGGCCGAGCCGCGTAATCGGACGCGATAAAGCGCCCCCGCTGTCGGCACAATGAATGATTTCCACGCGGACCCGCCCATCCGCGCAAGCTCAGTAGTCCCCCAATAGTCCGTTTTGCGCGATCCGCCCGACGACGTCCTCACGTACCGCCGGGCTGACGAACTTCACGATGTCGCCCCCGAACATCGCGATTTCCTTGACCAGCTTGGACGCGATCGGCTGCAGGCTGACGTCCGCCATCAGAAACACCGTCTCGATGGTGGAATTGAGCTGCTGGTTCATCCCGGCCATCTGGTATTCGTATTCAAAGTCCGCCACCGCGCGCAGGCCGCGCACGATCACGCTGGCGCCCTGCTTCTGGGCGAACTTCATCAGCAGCGCATTGAAGCCGACGACGCTGACGTTGTCGATCCCCATCGCCGCGACCTCGCGCTCGACCATGGCCATGCGCTCGTCCGGCGTGAACAGCGGGTTCTTCGACGGGTTGGTGGTGACGCCGATGATCAGCTTGTCGACCAGCTTGGCGCCGCGCCGGATGATGTCGGCATGGCCCAGCGTGATCGGGTCGAAAGTGCCGGGGTAGACGCCGATACGCTCAGCCGAAGCCATCAGTGATCCCTCTCGATGATATAGCGCGCAACGGCGCGAAGCAGGTCGGCTTCCTTCCCATGCTGGGCGAGATGGCCGACGGCTTGCTCGACCAGCATGCGCGCCTGTTCGCGGGCGCGTTCGGGGCCGAGCAGCGAGACGAAGGTTTCCTTGCCCGCCGCCGCGTCCTTGCCCACGGCCTTGCCCGCGAGAGCGGCGTCGCCCTCGTGGTCGATGAGATCATCGGCGATCTGGAAAGCCAGCCCGATGTCGCGGGCATAGCCGCGCAGATGCGTGCGCCCCTCCGGCGGAATGCGGCCGAGGATCGCGCCCATCTCCACCGCCGCGCCAAGCAGCGCGCCGGTCTTGAGCTGTTGCAGGCGGGTGACGGTCTGCAGGTCGAACTCGCTGGTTTCGGCGACGAGGTCCATCATCTGCCCGCCCGCCATGCCCTGCGCGCCGCTGGCGTGGCCGAGCGTGCGGACGAGTTCAATGCGGGTAAAGGGATCGGGCGTGGTCGCCGGATCGGACAGGACCTCGAAAGCGAAGGCGTGCAGCGAATCGCCTGCAAGCACGGCAGTGGCTTCGTCGAACGCCAGATGCAGCGTCGGCTTGCCATGGCGCAGGGCGTCATCGTCCATGCACGGCAGGTCATCGTGGATCAGCGAATAGACGTGGATCGATTCGATGGCGATGCCCGCCCGGATCGCGGCTTCGCGCTGGACGCCGTACATCTCGGCGACGCTGGCGAGCAGCAGCGGACGCAGCCGCTTGCCTCCGCCGATCGCGGCATAGCGCATCGCCTCCACCAGCTTCGCGCGGGCATCGTCGGGAACGGCGAGCAGCGCGTCGAAGGCGCCGTCGATCTCCTCGGCGATCCGCGCGAGACCCTCGGCCAGCAGCGAATCGGGCGCGGCCACTTCGGTCACAGGTCGAAAGGCTGGGTGCCCGTCGCCGCGCCGTCCGGCCCGGCGACGATACGCTCGATCCGCGCCTGCGCGGCGTCGAGGCGCTTCTGGCAATGCTGGCGCAGCTTCTCGCCCTTTTCATAGAGCGAGATCGAATCCTCCAGTGGCACGTCGCCGCTTTCCAGCTGGCGCACGATGGTCTCCAGCGCGCGAAGGGAGTCCTCGAAGCTGAGCGTGTCGATGGTCGAAGTTTCGGATTCCATGGGCAAGCAATGGCGCTCGGCGCAGTAACGGTCAAGGTGGCGGCGGTATTTACCCGTCACCAGGTAGTATCGGCCACTCTGGTATAGCTAGACCCCCTTTAGGTGCCGTTGAGTGCCGTTATGTCCATACGCTCTGGCGCAGCCGGAAAGACGCGGCTAAGGGCTCCCCCATGAGCGGAATCACCCCTGACGTCGTCGAGGCGCATGGCCTCAATCCCGAAGAATACGAGCGCGTCCTGAATGCGCTGGGCCGCGAGCCGAACCTCGTGGAACTCGGCATTTTCTCGGTGATGTGGTCGGAGCACTGCTCGTACAAGTCGAGCCGCTTCCACCTCAAGAAGCTCCCCACGGAAGCGCCCTGGGTGATCTGCGGCCCCGGCGAGAACGCCGGCGTGATCGACATCGGCGACGGGCAGGCCGCCATCTTCAAGATGGAAAGCCACAACCACCCCAGCTATATCGAGCCTTATCAAGGGGCTGCGACCGGCGTCGGCGGCATCCTGCGCGACGTCTTCACGATGGGCGCGCGCCCGGTGGCGAACATGAACGCCCTGCGCTTCGGCCGTCCCGACCACCCGAAGATGAAGCATCTGGTCAAGGGCGTGGTCGCGGGCATCGGCGGCTACGGCAACTGCGTGGGCGTACCCACGGTCGGCGGCGAGACGAACTTCCACAAGGCTTACGACGGCAACATCCTCGTCAACGCGATGACCGTCGGCGTCGCCGATACGAACAAGATCTTCTACTGCGCCGCCACCGGCCTGGGTAACCCGATCGTCTACGTCGGCTCCAAGACCGGCCGTGACGGCATCCACGGCGCCACCATGGCCTCGGCCGACTTCGGCGACGACATCGACGAAAAGCGCCCCACCGTGCAGGTCGGCGATCCCTTCGTCGAGAAACTGCTGATCGAGGCGTGCCTCGAACTGATGGCGACCGACGCGATCGTCGCGATCCAGGACATGGGCGCGGCGGGCCTCACCTCCTCGTCGGTCGAGATGGCCAGCAAGGGCGGCGCGGGCATTCGCCTCAACATGAACAAGGTGCCCTGCCGCGAAGAGGCGATGACGCCTTACGAAATGATGCTGAGCGAAAGCCAGGAGCGCATGCTCATGGTGCTCCAGCCCGGCAAGGAAGCCATGGCCGAGGCCATCTTCAAGAAGTGGGAACTGGACTTCGCGGTCATCGGCGAAGTCACCGACACCGGCCACATGGTGCTGGAATTCGACGGCGAAGTGGTCTGCGACATCCCGCTCGGCCCCCTCGCCGACGATGCGCCGGAGTACGAGCGTCCTTACGTTTCCCCTGAGGAATACAAGGCTTGGGCGGCCGTCCCGGCCCTCGGCGAAGTGCCGGAAAGCACCGATCTCGGCGCCGACCTCATCAAGCTGATGGGCGGCGCGGACCTTGCGTCGCGCAAGTGGATCTGGGAGCAGTACGACAGCCAGGTCGGCGCGGACACCATGCAGAAGTCCGGCGGCGACGCGGCCGTCGTGCGCGTCCACGGCACCAAGAAGGCGCTGGCGATCAGCACCGACTGTAGCCCGCGCTATTGCTACGCCGACCCCTACGAGGGCGGCAAGCAGGCGGTCGCCGAAACCTACCGCAACATCAGCGCGGTCGGCGGTTTGCCGCTGGCGATCACCAACTGCCTCAACTTCGCGAACCCGCAGCGCCCCGAGATCATGGCGCAGATCGTCGGCTGCCTGAACGGCATGGGCGATGCGTGCCGCGCGCTGGACTACCCGATCGTCTCGGGTAACGTCTCGCTCTACAACGAATCGAAGGCCACCGGCGGCGGCTCTGCGATCCTGCCGACCCCGGCGATCGGCGGCGTCGGCATCCTCGCCGACCATGACCAGATGGCGACAGTGGCGTTCAAGCAGGAAACCGACGCGATCTGGCTGATCGGCGGCAAGGGCACGCATCTTGGCCAGTCGCTGTGGCTGAAGGATATTGCGGGCCGGGAAGCGGGTTCACCGCCTCCGGTCGATCTCAAGGCCGAGGCCGCCAACGGCGCGCATGTGCGCAAGCTCATCGCCGACGGCATCGTCAATGCGGTGCACGACATCAGCGACGGTGGCCTCCTCGTCGCCATCGCCGAGATGGCGCTGGCCGGCGGCAAGGGCGCGTTCCTCGACACCATTGGCACCGTCGCCGAAGCCTTCGGTGAAGACCAGAGCCGCTACGTCGTGACCGCGCCCAAGGGCGTGGACGTCCCCGGCGCGGTGTGCATCGGCGCGGTGGGCGGATGGGCGATCCAGGAAACCCGAGCAGGCGGCATCGACGTCGATCTCGTCGCGCTGCGCGAGGCCAACGAGGCCTTCTTCAAGGACTGGATGGAGGGCTGAGCGCCCTTCCCCCGGTCCTTCGGGACACAAGAAAACCCCGGCGCTCGAAGGAGCGGCCGGGGTTTTGTTTTGCTTCGCGTCTGGCCGATGGGGCTTCGACAAGCTCAGCCTGAGCGGGGACGGGAGGTTTGCCTTCGAACTCGCGCCACCTCAGGAACGGGGCGGTTTACACCAACCCCGCTCACCCTGAGCTTGCCGAAGGGTCGCCCCCCGTGTTTTCAGTACCTTACCAGCTCTTCTTCGGCTTCTTGTGGAACGGCTTGCCGCCGCCACCACCCGCTGGACGATCCTGGCGCGGACCGGTCGGACGCGCGCGGTACGGGGCCGAGCCCTCGCCGCCGGGACCATCGGAACGCGGACCATTGCCGTGCGGACGGCGGCCACGACCCTGCGGGCCTTCGCGGTCGCGGCTGCGGTGACGGGCGGCGTCACGCGGCGCATCAGGCGCACGCTCGATGAGGATGGTGGCTTCGTACTCACCGTCTTCACGCGCGGTGCGGGCGACGGCGCGCTCGAACTGCTCGGCCTGCGCGGCAGGGATCTGGAAGTAGGTCTGGTCACCGTTGATGCGAATCTGGCCGACCGCATCGCGGGTGACATGGCCGCGGCGGCACAGCACCGGCAGGATCCAGCGCGCTTCGGCCCGCTCGTCGCGGCCCACGTTCATGCGGAACCACACCACGTCATCGAAGCCCGGACGCTCGCGCTTCTGGCGGGATTCGGGCGAATTGCCGAGCAGTTCCTCGGGCTGCGGCATCGCGGCGCGGTGCGCGCGCACAAGCGCGGCGGCGACGTCCTCGGCGTTCAGCGTTTCGAGCACGACCTTCGCCAGTTCGCGGTCGTCGTCCTCGACTTCGACCGGCGCCAGCAGCTTTTCGAGCAGACGGTCACGGTCCTGCGCACGGATCGCCTCGGGCGTCGGGGCTTCACCCCACTCGGCCTCGATGCGGGCGCCGCGCAGCATCATCTCGACGCGGCGGCGGCGCGGATACGGCACCAGCAGGACGGCCGTGCCCTTCTTGCCGGCGCGGCCGGTACGGCCCGAACGGTGCTGCAGGGTCTCTGCATCGCGCGGGATCTCGACGTGGACGACGAGGCTGAGCGACGGCAGATCGATGCCGCGCGCGGCGACGTCGGTGGCGACGCAGACCTTGGCGCGGCGGTCACGCAGCGCCTGCAGCGCGTTGTTGCGCTCGTTCTGCGAATGCTCGCCCGAGAGCGCCACGGCGGAGAAGCCGCGCTCCACCAAGGTGGCGTGCAGGTGCTTCACGTTGTCGCGCGTGGCGCAGAAAAGGATCGCGGTCTCGGCATCGTAGAAGCGCAGCAGGTTCACCACCGCATGCTCGATGTCCGAAGGGGCGACGGTCACCGCCTTGTAGGCGATGTCGCCATGGCCGCGGTTCTCGCCGACCGTGGAGATGCGCAGAGCGTTCTTCTGGTAACGCTGGGCAAGCGCCTCGATCGGGCGCGGCATGGTCGCCGAGAACAGTAGCGTGCGGCGGGTTTCCGGCGTCGCGTCGAGCAGTTCCTCGAGGTCTTCGCGGAAGCCCATGTCGAGCATTTCGTCAGCTTCGTCGAGCACGACTGCGCGCAAAGCCGAGAGGTCGAGCTTGCCGCGCTCGAGGTGATCGCGCAGACGTCCCGGCGTGCCGACGACGATCGCCGCGCCACGCTCCAGCTGCTTGCGTTCCTTCACCGGATCCATGCCGCCGACGCAGGTGACGATACGCGCATGGGTCTTGGCATAGAGCCATTCCAGCTCGCGGCTGACCTGCTGTGCCAGTTCGCGCGTCGGCGCGATGGCCAGCGCCAGCGGCTTGACCGCAAAAGCCAGTTCGTCATCGGCAAGCAGTTCGTCCGCCATGGCGAGGCCAAAAGCGACAGTCTTACCCGAACCGGTCTGCGCCGAGACGACGAGGTCGCGGCCGTGCGCCTCCGATTCGGTCACGGCAGCCTGAACGGGGGTCAGGGTTTCATAGCCATGGCCGGTGAGAGCTTCGGCGAGAGGCGCGGGAATCTGCGGAAAAGTCATTATGGGGTCAACGAGTCCTGCCGCATCAAGGCGGCTTTCAAAGAGCATAGGGAGGGCTGCGTGGCGGCCCTCGGGCGCACCTGTTGCGCGGCCCATAGACCAAAGCGCGCAGATTTGCGCGCTCGAATTTCAATCCTGCGACAATTCGTGTTGAATGACGGACTAGAACTGCCCGGCCCAGAGCGAACGGGCCGCCGGCTTCGTATCGGCGCATTGCTCTGGCAACTGATCGAAACTCGGCTCGAAGCCAAGCAAGACGTACATCTCCCGCTCCAGAAACGGCGCGGCGTCGCCCGCGCTCATGTCGACGCGGGCGCACTCTCCGAGCCCCGGCAACCGGGTCCGAAAAATGCCTTTGCGTACAGTGCTTAAGCGCATGAAATTCACCCTTGGAGTTGTCAGCCCGGCTTGCGGAGCGCCCGGCTAACGATCCCGTTCACGGCGATCAAGTCACTCGTGAGGCTGTCACAATCTTGAAAGACGCACAAGGGCTCGAAGCCTCGACAGGCGTGCTTGAGGTGGTTGCGCGACTTGCCCATAATCGGCAGCAGATGAACCGCTCCGCCGACGCAGCCCCGCCCCCCGCTTCCATTGCCGCCCTCGTGGCTGCCGACCCCGGGCGTGCCCTGCCGGTCTTGCGCAACGCGGTACTGCACGAGCCGCACAATGCTTCGGCCTATCGACTGCTCGGACGGGCACTGAGGGCCTTGGGGCGCACTGAGGAAGCGATGCTTGCCGAAGGGGAAGCCATTCGAGCCTCGTCACATGATCCGGATCTCGTCGCCATAGCCCGGGCTCTGCTCACCGGTGACCTGCCGGTCGCTGAAGCCGGTCTACGAAATAGACTGCGCGAACAGCCCACGGATGTGGCGGCGATCCGCATGATGGCAGAACTGGCAGGCCGTATCGGCCGCTATCGCGACGCGGAAAAGCTGCTGCGCCGCGCACTTGAACTGGCGCCTGGATTCACGGCCGCACGGGCAAATCTCGCGATCTCCCTCTATCGGCAGAATCGTTTTGCCGAAGCGGTGGGCGTGCTTGACGAGGTGATCACGCAAGGCGGAGCGCAGGCTGGCGATCTCAACTTGCGCGCCGCAGCGCTTGGCCGGATCGGCGATTACGCGGAGGCGCGGCGCATCTATGCAGACCTGACCGAAACTTTCCCGGATCATGCCCGACTATGGATGAGCTACGGGCACATCCTGAAAACGCTCGGCGAACAGACCGAGAGCGTCTCCGCCTATCGGCACGCGATCGCCATCGAGCCGAGCCTCGGCGAGGTGTGGTGGAGCCTTGCGAACCTCAAGACCTGGCGGTTCGAGGCTATCGACGTCGCCGCAATGGAAGCCGCATTGACGGACGAAGCCCTGTCCGACGACGACCGCCTGCACCTGCACTTCGCACTCGGCAAGGCGTTCGACGACCGCAATGTGGCGGAGCTTGCCTTCCGGCACTATACGACGGGGAACCGCCTCCGGCGCGATCAGCTCGATTTTGACCCGAACGTCTTGAGCGCACAGGTGGACGCCGTTATCGCGACGGTGACGCCCGACCTGCTCGGCCGACTGGAGGGCACGGGCCATCCCTGCCCCGACCCGATCTTCATCCTCGGCCTGCCGCGCGCCGGCTCCACCCTCATCGAACAGATTCTCTCGAGCCATTCGCAAGTGGAAGGCACGATGGAACTCCCGGACATTCCCGCCATGGCCATGCGCGAGGCACAAACCTACGCTGGCAACAGCCGGGACTGGCCAGCGGCGCTGGCCACGATGCCACCGGCGCGCCTCGCCGAACTGGGCGCCGAATTCATCGAGCGCACGCGCATCCAGCGCAAGACCGGCAAGCCCTTCTACATCGACAAGCTTCCCAACAACTGGGCTTACGCAGGCTTCATCACCGCGATCCTTCCGAACGCCCGGATTATCGATGCCCGCCGCGCGCCGCTGGACTGCTGCTTCTCCAATTTCCGGCAGCATTTCGCAAAAGGACAAGCGTTCTCCTACGACCTTGGGCACATCGGCCGCTACTACGCCGATTACGTGCGCGCCATGGCCCATTACGACGTCGTCATGCCCGGCCGGGTACACCGGGTCATTCACGAACGACTTCTGGATGACCCGGAAGCTGAAGTGCGTGCGCTTCTCACCCATCTCTCGCTCGATTTCGAGGAAAATTGCCTCCAATTCCATCGCAATGACCGTGCGGTGCGCACGGCATCGAGCGAGCAGGTCCGTCGCCCGATCAATCGCGACGGCGTCGATCAGTGGCTTGCCTACAATGCCTGGCTTGGGCCGTTGCGCGATGCGCTAGGCGATCTACCCGAAACTTACGCCAAGCGCTGATCCGCAACCTCAATAATTGTGGCGAAAATGTCATACAGTGCAGCGCACAATCGACGTTGCACGGTGGACCTATTGTCAAAGCTCATGAATTGTGGCCGCTTCCCAATCAGGCAATTACAGGGGAATGCGGGTGAATTCATCGCGTTTGGGTTGTCGCCGCAGCGTCGTCGTCGCGCTGCTTGGATCATCCGCCATCGCTGCAGCGCAACCTGCGTTGGCGCAAGGCGCTCCTGCCGTCGAAGAAGACGGCATAATCCTTGTCACAGCCCAGAAGCGGACCGAAAATCTCCAGGATGTGCCGATCGCAATCACGGCTCTGGGAGGCGAAAAACTGCGCGAGTTGCAGGTCAAGGAACTTCAGGACGCAATCAAGAACATTCCCTCCCTTACGATCCAGACCACCCAGCCGGGCTTCAGCCAGGTCTACTTCCGCGGTGTCGCATCGGGTGAGAACGCCAATCACTCCGGGCCGCTACCGACGGTGGGCACGTATCTCGACGAAATGCCGATCACGACCATCCAGGGCGCGCTTGACATCCATGCCTACGACATCGCGCGGATCGAGGCGCTGGCAGGACCGCAAGGCACCCTCTACGGCGCGAGTTCGATGGCGGGTACGATCAAGATCGTGACCAACAAGCCGGACTATTCGGGCACTTACGGCGCAGTCGACATGGAACTGAACTCCGTCGCTCACGGAGACGTCGGCGGCGTCGCGCAAGGGTTCCTGAACTTCAAGCTTTCAGATCGCTCCGCGCTGCGCGTCGTCGGCTGGTATCGTCATGACGGCGGATACATCGACAATGTCGCGGGCAGCCGGACATACCCCGTTTCCGGCATCACCCAGGCCAACGCCGATCTCGTCGAAAAAAACTACAACGACGTCGATACATATGGCGCGCGCATGGCGCTCGGCATCGAACTGGATGACGACTGGACGATCACCCCCACGCTCATGGGGCAGGTCCAGAAGGTCAACGGCAGCTTTGCGCAGGAGCGCTCAAGCGCAGTCAGCAAGAAACTGCAGACCGTCCAGTACAACCCCGAGAGCAGCAAGGACGAATGGTATCAAGCTGCCCTGACCATTGAAGGCAAGATCGGCAACTGGGACCTCGTCGCGACGGGAGGCGTCCTCAACCGCAAGGACCGCACGGAATCCGATTATTCGGACTACTCGTACTTCTATGACGCGCTCTACGGTTCTGGCGCATATCTGTATGACAATGCCGGCGACCTGGTCAGCCCGAACCAGTACATCAAGGGCCGTGACAAATACCGGCGTCAGTTCGGTGAACTGCGTATCAGTTCACCGCAGGAAAACCGCCTGCGCCTGATCGCCGGCCTGTTCGCGCAGCGGCAGGTTCACCAGATCACGCAGAACTACATCATCGACGGCATTGCCGATGCGATCACGGTGCCCGGCACCGAAAGCGACATCTGGCTGACCCGTCAGAGGCGCATCGACCGTGACTATGCCGCGTTCGGTGAACTGAGCTTCGACATCACCGACCAGCTTACCGCTACCGGAGGCCTGCGCGTCTACAAGTACAAGAACTCGCTCGTCGGTTTCTTCGGCTACAGCGACGGATACTCGTCGCGCACCGGTGTCGCCGCCTGTTTCGAGGATGCGAAAGTCAGCGGTTCGCCGTGCACCAATCTTGATGCGAAAACCTCCGATACCGGATCGATCTACAAGGCCAACCTGACTTACAAGCTGACTCCTAACTGGCTGGTCTACGCTACCTGGTCGCGCGGCTTCCGTCCCGGCGGCATCAACCGTCGCGGCGGCCAGCCGCCTTATGCACCTGACACGCTCGACAACTACGAATTCGGGTGGAAGAGCCAGATGGGCGCGTTCCACTTCAACTACGCCATGTTCCGCGAGGACTGGAGCAACATCCAGTTGTCCTTCCTCGGGGAAAACGGCCTGACCCTCATCCGCAACGCTGGCGAAGCGCGGATCTACGGCGTCGAGTTCGACATGGGCTATCGCAAGGCCGGCCTGACCCTCAATGCTTCGGGCAGCTACAACGACGCAAAGATCACAAAGGACTTCTGCCTTATCGCCAACGCCACTTTCGACTGCTCGATCCCCGAAGGCGAGAATACCCGGCTGGCGCAAGCGGGAACGCACTTGCCGATCACTGCGCGCTTCAAGGCCAATGCCCTTGCCCGGTACGAGTTCCCGATCGGCGGCTGGACCGGCCACGTCCAGGGCGCCGTCAATTACATCGGAAAGCGCCGCAGCGACTTGCGCGATGCTGAAAACGCAATCAAGGGTGGATTCGGCGCCTATACCACGGCGGACTTCAGTCTCGGCATTAAGAATGATGTATGGCGCTTTGAAATATATGCGAACAATCTGTTCGACAGTAACGGTGTCATCAACAGTTCGGTCCAATGTCTCGAAACGACCTGCGGCGATCCACTGGGCATCAGCGAGACCGGGGGCGTGTTTTATGATTATGTCATCAGGCCTCGGGTAATCGGCCTCAAGGTCGGTCGGGATTTTTGATCTCTTGCCAAAAGAGGTGGAAGACGAACCCCGCCTATCCGGAAAGATAGACGGCGCAGGCAGGGCGCGCCTCGGGCTTTCTGCCGCCATGGCGTTGGTCATGGGCAACATGATCGGTTCGGGCGTCTTCCTGCTGCCTGCCAGCCTGGCCCCTTTCGGCTGGAACGCCGTGGTCGGATGGATCGTGACCACGGCGGGCGTTCTTGTTCTGGCTTACGTGATCACCCGCCTGACCCGGGAATTCCCGGAAGCCGGCAGTCCTTCGGGGTTCGTCTCGGCCGCATTCGGGCAGACCACCGGGTTCTTCATAAGTTGGATATACCTGGTTTCGATCTGGACCGCGGTAGCCACGATCGCCGTTGCCGCCGTCAGCTACATGTCGAGCATAGCCCCCTCACTCGCGAGCGCCGAATTCGTGCCCGCACTCACAGCGATCGCGCTCCTCTGGCTGACCACGCTGGTCAATCTGCAAGGCGTGCGAACGGCGGGAGGCTTCCAGATCGCGACCGTCGCCATCAAGATCGTGCCGCTGCTTGTCGTGATCGTCATTGCCGCAAGACTGCTTGTCGGCGGCGAGGCGGAAGTGCTGCCGGTCGATGCCGTGCCGATTTCGCCCGGCTCGGTCAATGCGGCGGCAACGCTCACATTGTGGGCATTGCTGGGTTTCGAATCCGCCAGCATCGTCGCGGCGCGGGTTCGTAATCCGGAAGCGAACATATCCCGTGCCACCCTCTGGGGAACGGGCTTGACCGGCCTGCTGTACCTCGCGGTCTGTTCCGCCATCGCCATGCTGCTGCCGATGAGCGTGGCTGCCGCCTCCCCAGCCCCGTTCGCCACGTTCGTCAACCGTTACTGGAACGGGACGGCGGCGGCCATGGTGACGCTCTTCGCGGTGGTCAGTTGCGTCGGCGCACTCAACGGCTGGACCCTGCTCGAAGCCGAACTGTCACGGGACATGGCGGCGCGCAGACTGCTCCCGCGCTGGTTCATGGCCACCGACGCAGGAGGAACACCGCGACGCGCGCTTCTCGTTTCCACGGCTATCACTACGCTTTTCGTGGTCATGAACGGATTGCGCTCCATGCGCGGCCTGTTCGAATACCTCCTGTTGCTGTCCACTTCGGCGACCCTCTGGCTCTATCTCGCCTGCGCACTGGCGGCATGGAGGCTGCGGGTCTGCCGTCCGCTCGCCGTACTGGGCGCGGGCTATGCGTTATGGGCGTTGTGGGGTGCGGGCATCGCGGCAAGCGGAATGAGCTTCATTCTCATGGTCTCGGGTCTGCCGATCCGGCTTTGGAGCCGCCGCGAGGACCAGAGCACAGACTAAAGCAGAGCATCGAGCCACTTCTCGACAAGGCCCTCCGCTTCTTCCGGCGTGAAGGGCGCCTGCCCGAGGCTCAGTTCCAGCCAGAGCCCGTCGATCAAAGCAGTCAAGGCCACCGCCGGCAATCGAGCATCACCCAAATCCGGCTTAACCGCCAGGACCAGTTCCTCGATGCCGTTCCTGAACTCACCGTAGATTTGCTGGTGCAACGCGCCGATGCCGTCGTTCACCGGCGTCATGCTCCAGAACGCGAGCCATGTCGCGAGCAGTTCCGGATCGGCGATCGGCGACCGGAAGTTCGCCGACAGATAAGCCAGAAGCCGCGCGCGCGGATTCTCACCCGCGGCTGCCACGGCATCTGCCAGCGCCTCGCCCACGCGACTTCCGGTCCAGCGATAGGCCTGGGCGATCGCATCGCCGACACCGGCGAAGTAATGCCTCAGCAATCCCGGAGATACCCCGGCCTCGGCGCAGATTGCCCGCACCGAAGTTCCTGCCACGCCATGACGGGCAAGGCACCTCGCCGTGGCTTCTACCAGGCTCTGGCGACGCTCGTCGGGATGCTCCCGCGTAAAGGATTGATGCTCGGCCATAGTATTGCTATACGATCGTATAGCAAGGAGCACGCCATGGCAACGCAAGTCGCCGACGCCCCCATGACCGACCCGCTGGAAGGCTGGAGCCTGCCTGCGTGGACCTATTCCGACACCGAATTCTTCGAGGCCGAGAAGGAGCGCGTCTTCGCCCCGAGCTGGCAGATCGTCTGCCATGAGAGCGACATTCCAAGCCCTGGCGACTGGCACACCCTGGACTACATCGGCGAAAGCGTGATGGTGGTGCGCGGCACGGACAGGGTGCTGCGCGCCTTCACCAACGTCTGCCGCCATCGCGGCTCGCGCATCGTCGACGGTGCCAGCGGCTGCGCGCGAAAGCTGGTCTGTCCCTATCATGCATGGACCTACGACCTCGACGGCCGGCTCGCCGGCGTACCCGACAGCGCGAGCTACCCTGTTTTCGACAAGGCCGGTCTCGGGCTGTCATCCATCCAGATCGAGGTATGGCGCGGCTTCGTGTTCGTGCGGCTGGTCGATGACGGCGGCCCGACGGTGGCGCAGATGATGACACCTTACGAACATATGGTCGCGCCTTATAGCTTTCATGACCTGAAAGCGCTCGGCCGGGTGACCATGCGCCCGCGTGAGGTGAACTGGAAGAACATCGGCGACAATTACTCGGACGGACTTCACATTCCGGTCGCCCATCCCGGCCTCACCCGCCTGTTTGGCCGCAGCTATGGCGTCGAAGCGGAGGCGAACGTCGATCGCATGTGGGGCGACCTGATGGATGCCCCCTCTCCCAACTGGTCGGAGCGCATGTACCAGCGCCTGCTTCCGCCTGTGCCGCACCTCCCGCCGGAGCGGCAGCGTCACTGGCTCTACTTCAAGCTCTGGCCGAACGTCGCCTTCGACATCTATCCTGACCAGGTCGATTTCATGCAGTGGCTTCCGGTCAGCCCGACCGCCAGCGTGATCCGCGAGATCAGCTACGTTCTCGACGATGACCGGCGCGAGATGAAGGCCGCGCGCTACCTCAACTGGCGCATCAACCGCGAAGTAAATGCGGAAGACACCGCACTCATTACCCGTGTGCAGGCTGGCATGGCCTCGCGCAGTTTCTCGATTGGGCCGCTCTCCGACAAGGAGGTCTGCCTGCGCCATTTCTGCAGGCGGCTGCGGCAGATCATCCCCGCCGCCCGTTCCGAACATTCCCCCGCGCCCGGCTGGAGCAGGACCGCATGACCGACCGCTACGACGCACTCATCATCGGCGGTGGCCATAATGGCCTGACTTGCGCCTTCTACCTCGCCCGGGCGGGGCTCAAGGTGCGCATTCTCGAGCGGCGCGACGTTGTCGGCGGGGCTGCCGTGACGGAGGAATTCCACCCGGGATTCCGCAATTCGGTCGCCAGCTACACGGTCAGTCTGTTGCAGCCCAAAGTGATCGCCGACATGCGCCTTGCCGACCACGGCTACCGCGTAATCGAGCGGCCGATCAGCAACCTGCTGCCCCAGGAGGATGGCGGCTACCTCAAGCTCGGCGGCGGACTGGAGCGCACGCAAGCGGAATTCCGCCGCTTTTCGGCCCATGACGCCGAGGTACTCCCGGCCTATTACGACGCTCTCGAAGGCGTCGCCGAGGTGCTGCGCGACCTTGCCCTCAGGACCCCGCCCGAGGTGGGCGGCGGCTGGTGTGCGCTGGTCGATGCGGCCGTGCAAGGGCGCAAGCTGGCGGGCCTGTCGATGGAAGCCCAGCGCGATGTGCTCGACCTGTTCACCAAGTCGGCCCGCAGCTTGCTCGACAGCTGGTTCGAGAGTGAGGCGGTCAAGGCCGCGTTCGGGTTCGATGCGGTGGTCGGCAACTATGCCTCGCCTGACACGCCCGGCAGTGCCTACGTCCTGCTGCACCATGTCTTCGGCGAGGTGAACGGCAAGAAGGGGGCCTGGGGCCACTCGGTCGGTGGCATGGGCGCGATCACGCAGATCATGGCCAAGGTCTGCCGCGATCTCGGCGTCGAGATCAGCCTGGAGGCACCGGTCGCGCAAGTGCTGGTGGATAGCGGCAAGGTCGCCGGCGTTCGCCTGGAAAGCGGCGAGGAGATCGCGGCGCCGCGCATCATCGCCAATGTCGGGCCGAAACTGCTCTACGACCGGATGATCGCAGCTGCCGACCTAGACGCCGATTTCCGGCGCCGGATGAAGGGCTTCAAGGCGGGAAGCGGCACGTTCCGGATGAACGTGGCGCTATCCGAACTGCCTCGATTTACGTGCCTTCCCGAACCGGGCGAGCATCATCAGTCCGGCATCATCATCGCCCCGACCCTCGACTACATGGACCGCGCCTTCATCGACGCCAAGCAGTTCGGCTGGTCGCGCAAGCCTATCGTCGAGATGCTGATCCCCTCTACCGTGGACGACAGCCTCGCCCCGCCGGGCCAGCATGTCGCCAGCCTGTTCTGCCAGCAATTCGCGCCCGAACTACCCGATGGACGCGACTGGGACATGGAGGAGGACAAGGCCGCCGATGCCATTATCGACACGGTGGAGGCGCATGCACCGGGCTTCCGCGCCTCGATCCTGGGACGACAGGTGCTCAGTCCCAAGGGGCTGGAGCGCAAGTTCGGGCTGGTCGGCGGAGACATCATGCACGGGAACCTGACGCTCGACCAGATGTGGTCGGCGCGGCCGGTGCTGGGGCATGGCGCGTATCGGGGGCCGATCAAGGGGCTCTACATGTGCGGCGCGGGGACGCATCCCGGCGGCGGCGTGACCGGCGCGCCGGGGCACAATTGCGCCCATGAGGTCATTGCCGACAGTCGCGGAATGGCGCTGGGTTTCGGCGGTATGTACCGGCGTTTTCGCTGAATTTCAGCCGATGACGGCACGAATCGCGGCGACTGCGGGCCGTGGGGTCAGGTCGGCGTTGAACAGGCCGAAGTTGTTCATCTCACTGGTCCCGGCCCAGGAAAACAGCTCGTAAATGCTGATCGCGCGGATGAACGGGCGATCAAGGGCCGCCGCCAGATCCGAGGCGAGCAAGATGGCCTGCTGCTCCAGTGAAACCGGCGGCGAAGTCACGTTTTTTGCGCCACCGCCCGTTGTGCGGCCCCATTCGGTAATCACGCCGTGTGTGTGGCGACCAACTGCTATTTTCTCGCCGAAGCTCGTCAGGCGGTCCGCCACAACAGTGGCGGGCTTGGGGTAGATATGGGCATTGCCGTAGGTCGTGAAAGGGGCCTGCTCCGCTTGCATGAAGTCGTTGCTCGCGATGAGGGGGATCGTTTTCAGACTGGATTCCGCCTTAAATGATGCCGTGAAGTCCTTGATATAGGACATTAATACCGGAGCATTACCTGTCCGAAATCCCAACCGGGAATCATGCACGCCGTTGTAGTTCACGGGATTGAGGTCGGGCTCGTTCGGGAACTCGACCGCCCATATCGCACCGGGCGCATGGATGACGAACGCCTTGAGGTCGGCGATCGTCTTTGCGATTTCCCGACCGGAGAGGGTGAGGCAGAATGTCACCCCCTGCCGGGCAAGCCCAAGGTAGGTATTCCACCCGGGCGTCCCGGCATAAGGCTCCCGGCATCGCATGCGCCGCAAGCCGCCAAGTTTATCCAGCGCGGGCAATATGTTGCGCACGTTGTAGAGCGAACCCGTATCCTGCGGCCTACCCTGCACCATCACCCTGTCGAGCCGCGAGGGCACCGCGTGCACGGTCGCCGGAACCAGCGGCAAGACCGCCAGACCGGCCGCCACCTGCCTGCGTGAAAACACTGCTTCTACCAAGCTGACCTCCCGGTTACATAACGGCACTCAACGGCACTCAAGCGGTACTCAGGGGTAGCAAAGCAGCGGATTCCGCTCACTTCGCTACGGCACCGGCCTTCATCACGTAAGCAACCTGTTCCAGCACGCGCACATCGGACAGCGGATCGCCCGTCACCGCGATCATGTCGGCGAACTTGCCCGGTGCGATCGAGCCCAGTTCCTTCTCATGCCCGATCAGGGCGGCGGCATCGATCGTCGCCGACCGGATCGCCTGCGCCGGGGTCATGCCATAGCGGACCATGTACGCGAACTGCCGTGCGTTCAGCCCATGCGGATAGACACCCGCGTCGGTCCCGAAGCCGAGCCTGACCCCCAGCTTCACTGCCTTGGCGAAGCCGTCGCGTTGCTGCTGCGTCGTCTCGCGGTTCTTGCGCAGGTATTCCTGCGGCCAGCCTTCGCGCGTACCCTGCTCGTCGATCCAGTCGCCGTCGTAGATGTCCATGACCAGCCAGACGCCCGCCTTCTTCGCCATGGCGAGGCCCTCATCGTCGATCAGGCTGGCGTGTTCGATGCTGTGTACGCCGGAGCGGATCGCCGCCTTGATGCCCGCCGTGCCGTGGGCATGGGCGGTCGCGTAACTGCCATGCGCCTTCGCAATCTCGACGACGGCGCGCATCTCGTCGTCGCTCAGTTCGATCTGTCCCGGCTCGGTGCCGATCGCGAGGACCGCGCCGGTGGCGATCATCTTGATGAAGTCGGCGCCGTGATCGAACAGGTACTGCGCCTTCTCGCGCGCTTCACCGGCATTGCGGACGACGCCGAGGCGCATATCGGCGGGAAGCTGGTCGTTGGGCACGACGCCGTTGAGTTCGCCGCCGCCGCCCGGCGACGTGATGTAGGCCCCCGCGACGAACATGCGCGGCCCCGGCACCAGCCCCTGCGCAATGGCATCACGCAAGGCCACGTCAGTCAGCCCGCGATAGGTGCCGACATCGCGCACCGTGGTGAAGCCCGCCTCCAGCGTCACTTTCGCATTGTGCGCGCCGATCAGCGCCGTCAGTTGCGGCGAAGTCTTGAGCGGCGCGGCGACGTCGGCGCTCTGCCCGGTATCGGCGAGGTGCGTGTGGAGATCGATCAGCCCCGGCAGCACCGTATAGGCCGACCAGTCGAGCGTTTCGGCACCCGGCGGCGGCACGGTGCAAGGCTCGACCCTCGCCACCCGCTCGCCCTCGACCAGCACGCATTGCCCGGTGCTGGCAGTGCCGCTCTCCACATCGAGCAAGCGCCCTGCCCTGACATAGACCGACGCCGCGCTCGCCGGAGCAGCCAGCCCCGCAAGAGCCAGAGCCGCAGCGAGCGCCGCCGCCCTCACTTGCCCGCGAGGTCCGTCAGCAAGGTGGTGTAGTAGACCACGCCCGGCGCGATGTTCAGCAGGCCGATGCGCTCGTTGAGGCCATGGGCGAACTCGTCGGAGTCCCGGATCATCGAGGCGCTGGCGCCATAGCTCGGCACGCCGAGCGCGCGATACCACATCGAGTCCGAAGCACCCGAGGACTGCGAGGGGATGATCGGCACCGGCCCCCAGGCCGCCTTTACCGCCTTGCCCACTGCCGTCACGAAGTCCGGCCGCACCGGCGATGCGGGCGCCTCGACCGAATCGTCGCCGGTCACGTCGGTGAACTTCGCTGCGGGCATGGCCACGGCCTTCTCCAGTTCCGCCATGATCTCGGGCCGGGTGTGGCCGGGGAAGATACGGCAGTTGATGTTGGCCGTCGCGCTCTGCGGCAGCGCGTTCTGGGCATGGCCGCCCGAGATCATCGTCGGCACGCAAGTCGTCGACACCCGCCCGACCGTCGCCGGATTGGCGCGCAGCACCTCCAGCGCTGCCGGATCGTTCGGATTGGCGACGAAGGCCTTCATTGCCGCCGCGAGCTTGGGGTCGGGCTCGATCTTCGCGGCGCCGGTCCAGTACTGGCGCGTCACGTCGTTGAGTTCGGGCTTGAAGCGATAGGCGCCGATCCGCTCCATCGCCTGCGCCAGTTGCACGATCGCGTTATCGGGCCGGGGCGCGGAGCTGTGACCGCCGGGGTTCGTCACCTCGACCTTGTAGTCCACATAAGTCTTCTCGGCCCCCTGCCAGCTCCAGTAGAGCGGCTTGCCCGCCTCCGACAGCGAACCCGAGGAGCCGTCGACGTTGAGCACCAGTTCCGCGCCCTTCAGCCGCTCGGCGATGACCTTGGATGTATCCATGGTCGTCTCCTCGTCGCCCGAATAGGCGATGACGATGCTGCGTTTCGGCCGGAACCCTTCGCGCCGCAGTTCGATCACCGAGGACAGCGCCAGCGCCGCCTCGAATTTGGTGTCGCTGGCGCCGCGCCCGAAGAGATAGCCGTTCTCCACCACCGGCGTGAAGGGATCGCGCTCCCAGTCCTCCGGCTTCGCCTCGACGACGTCCATGTGCGCAGAAATGACGATGGGCTTGAGGCCGGGGTCACTGCCCTTCCAGGTCGCGATCAGGTAGGCGGTGTCGCCGAGCGGGACGATCTCGATGTCGCTGGCGGCCCACCCGGCTTTCAGCAGTGCATCGCGGAACAGCGCCGCGACTTCGCCGGTCTTGTTGCCCGGCCCCTGCACCGAGCGCAGCGCGATGGCGCGCTTCGACAAGTCGAGCACTTGCGCTTCCGCCTCGGGATGGCCTTTCGCCTGAGCGGCACTCGATGCGAGCAGGCTGGCGCCGAGAGAAAGCAGGACCGGGATCGAAAAGCGCATCGTGATGAAGCCCCTGAATGTGATGCCTTGCTCGTTCGCGCCGGATAGAATCGCTGCGAACGCGAGAAGGCTATCCTGTCTGGCGACCGGGCGTCGCGCAATCCCACCCGCCATCCTTCGTCATTGCGAGCGCAGCGAAGCAATCCATGGGGGCTCAGTGCTGCCGTGGATTGCTTCGCTGCGCTCGCAATGACGACCGGGATGGAGTCACCATGAGCATCACTCATCACTACGTGAAGAAGGGCCACACTAATCGCTGGCGCGATGAGCGCCTATCTCGCACATGCGGCATCTCGGCCGATCCCAATTCCAGTTTCTTCCGACAGCTAGGACATTCCATGCAAGTCAACGCTTATGGCGCCCATGCGGGCGACAAGCCTCTCGAAGCCCTGACCATCGAACGGCGCGAGCCGGGACCGCGCGACGTCGCGATCGACATCAGCTATTGCGGTGTATGCCACTCGGACCTGCACACCGTGCGCAGCGAGTGGGGCGGCACGCTCTACCCTTGCGTTCCCGGTCACGAAATCGTCGGCACTGTCAGCGCGGTGGGCGGCGAAGTCAGCCGCTTCAAGGTGGGCGACATCGTCGGCGTCGGCTGCATGGTCGACAGCTGCGGCCACTGCGGCTCGTGCAACGACAACCTGGAGCAGTATTGCGAGAACGGCTTCGTCGGCACCTACAACGGTGCGACGCCGGACGCGCCCGGCCACACCATGGGCGGCTATTCGCGCGCGATCGTCGTCGATCAGGGCTTCGTGCTCTCGATCAGCCACCCGGCGGAGCAGCTTGCCGCCGTCGCACCGCTGCTCTGCGCGGGCATCACCACATACTCGCCGCTGCGTCACTGGAACGCCGGCCCGGGCAAGAAGGTCGGCGTCGTCGGCATCGGCGGTCTCGGCCATATGGCGATCAAGATCGCGCATGCCATGGGGGCCGAAGTCGTCGCCTTCACCTCGACGCCCGCCAAGCGCAAGGACGCGATCGACCTCGGCGCCGACAGCGCGGTGGTCAGCCGCGAGGCCGAGGAAATGGCTGCGCACACCGGCACGTTCGACCTGATCATCGACTCGGTTGCGGCGAGCCACGACCTCGACACTTACATCGGCCTGCTCAAGCGCGACGGCGCGCTGGTCATGCTGGGCGTGCCGGAGCATCCGCACCCCTCGCCCAATGTCGGCGGCATGATCTTCGGCCGCAAGACGATCGCGGGCTCGCTGATCGGCGGCATTGCCGAAACGCAGGAGATGCTCGATTTCTGCGCCGAGCACGGCATCGTCTCGGACGTCGAGATGATCGACATCCAGCAGATCGAGGACGCCTACGAACGCATGACGCGCAGCGACGTGCGCTATCGCTTCGTGATCGACAGCGCCTCGCTCGACGCGGCCTGATTTCAAGGCAACGGCCGCCTCCACAAGAAGGCGGCCGTTTGCCGAACCACGATGACTTTACATCGCACGTCATTGCGAGCGTAGCGAAGCAATCCAGGGCGCCACTGACCGCCCTGGATTGCTTCGCTACGCTCGCAATGACGGCGTGCGGGTTCAATCCAATGTCATTGCGCTCTGGGAGAGAGTGGTGCGCCCGACGGGATTCGAACCCATGGCCCCCAGATTAGGAATCTGGTGCTCTATCCGGCTGAGCTACGGGCGCACTCCGGGGCCTCCTAGCGGCTGCGCGGCGGCTTTGCAATCAGTTCGCCTGCTCGGGCGGCACGACCGGAAACAGCAGCGGCATCAGGCCGATCCCCTCTTCGATCAGTTCCTTCGCCTCGGTTGCGGTTGCCTGCCCGTGGATGATTTCGGCATCGCGCTCGCCATAGTGCATGGCGCGGGCGTCCTTGGCGAAATCCTGCCCCACATAGCGCGAGGACTTGAGCGCCTCGGCCTGCATCGTCGCCAGGGCCTGCATCAGTTCGGCGGCCTGAGGCGGCAGCGGTGCGTTGGCCACGGGAGCTGCAGGCGTGCCGGGTGCCGGGGGCTTTGCGCGGGCGGGCGCGGCTTCGGGCAGCTGATTGCCCTTGCGCGCGAGGCGCGGGGCCTGGACGGCCTTGGCGACATCGCCCGAGCCGCAATGCGGGCAGGTAACCAGTCCCCGCTCCTGCTGGCGCACGTAGTCGTCGGAGGACTTGAACCAGCCTTCGAAACGATGCGCGCCCTCGCGGCATTCCAGGTCGTAGACGATCATGACGCAGGCTGTCCGGCGATGGCGCGGCGGTTGGCAAGGCTCGGAAGCTGGGCGCGCACTTCGGCCGTCCGCGCCGGATCGAGATCGACGAAGCCTACCCCGGCGCTCCCACCGTCATCCGCCCCGCCCATGTCGAGCAGGACTTCGCCCCAGGGGTCGATGCCCAGCGAGTGGCCGTAAGTCTCGCGCCCGTCCTCGTGCCGGCCGACTTGCGCCGCCGACAGGACATAAGCGCTCGCCTCGACCGCGCGGGCGCGTTGCATCAGGTGCCAGTGCGCCTTTCCGGTAGGCACGGTGAAGGCGGCGGGAATGGCGATCACGTCGCAACCCGCGCGGCCCAGCGCCTCGAACAGCGCCGGAAAGCGCACGTCGTAGCAGATCGCCAGCCCAAGGCGCCCGAGCGGCGTCTCGACGGTGACGACTTCCTCGCCCGCCGTGTAGGCGTTCGATTCGCGCCAGCTCTCGCCAGTGGCGAGGTCTACGTCGAACATGTGCAGCTTGTCGTAGCGCGCGCGGATTTCACCGGTATCGTCGATCACGAAGGCCCGGTTGGCCCATTTGCCATCCTCGCGCGCGATGGCCAGCGATCCGATGTGGACCCAGATGCCCTCGCGCCGCGCCGCCTCGCGCACGGCGGCGAGGACGACGTCGTCCCCCTCGCCCCGGATCGCCGCGCGCGCGCGGTCGCGCTTGCGGTCGAGCAGGCCGGACATCTCGGGCGTGAACAGCATCGCCGCGCCGCCGCGCCGCGCCTGCGCGATCGCACCGACGATCGCGGCCGCATTGGCCTGCGGATCGATGCCGGTCGTCATCTGGAAGAGCGCCGCGCGGGTCATGTGTTCAGAGCCCCAGCACCGGATCGAGCTTGCCCTCGCGGTCGAGCGCATTGATGTCGTCGAAACCGCCATAGGCGCGGTCGTCGATCAGGATCTGCGGCACCGTCGTCGCGCCGGGGACGCGCTCCAGCATCTCGGTCCGCTTGGGGCCGCCCATGGTGAGGTCGTATTCCTCGTAGGCAACGCCCTTCTTGTCCAGCAGCGACTTGGCGGCGACGCAGTAGGGGCAGCCCCACTTGGTGTAGATCTCGATCTTAGGCTGGCTCATGCCAAACTCCATTCCAGCGCCCCTTGAAAGGTGGGGCGGCTAGCATATCTAGGAATGCGAGTCATGGCCCGCCAAGGGGATGGCTCACAGAACGAGGCGCCGCATCGCGGGCCTCATCACACGAAGATTGCTCATTGGAGGATTTTTGTCATGAACCGTATCGATTTCTCGCCCTATCGCCGCACCATGGTCGGCTTCGACCGCCTTTTCGACATGATCGAGAACCAGGCGCGCGCCAACGCGGGCGACAAGTACCCGCCCTTCAACATCGAACGGCGCAGTCAGGACGGCTACCGCATCACCCTCGCGGTCGCGGGCTTCAAGCCGGCCGACATCGACATCACCGCGCAGGCGAACCTGCTGGTCGTGAAGGGTCACAAGCCCGACGAGGCCACCGACGGCGAAATGCTGCACGTCGGCATCGCCCAGCGCGGGTTCGAGCGTCGCTTCGAACTGGCCGACTACGTGCGGGTCGATAGCGCCGACCTTGCCGACGGCCTCCTCGTGATCGACCTCGTGCGCGAAGTGCCCGAGGCGATGAAGCCGAAGAAGGTCGCCATCGGCGGCAACAAGCTCACCGTCGTCGAGACTGGTGAGGACACTACCGCCGCAGCATAACCGTCGTCGTCCGCACGTTGCGCTTTTCCGTCCCTTTGCGCGACATACCGGATACGGCATTTGGGGTCGGCCCGTTTATCCGGGCCGACCCTTTTGCATGCGCGATTGCAGAGAAAGCACGGCAGCCGTCCGATTAATCCTCGCGCCGCGTCGTGCGGGTCTTTAGCCCGGCGACCATGTTGCGGAACCATTGCTCATGACCGCGATCCTCGGGATCGTCCTGCCCGTCTTCTCGCTGATCTTCGCAGGCTGGCTGGTTCGGCGCATCGGCGTGATGGGGCCACAGGCAACCAGCGAACTCAACCGCTTCGTCGTCTACCTTGCCCTGCCCGCGCTGCTGTTCGACATCGTCGCCAGATCCAGCTGGCACGAATTGTGGCAACCCCACTTCGTCGCGGTGTTCACCCTCAGCACGATGGCGATCTTCGCGCTGACGGTCGCCGCCCATGCCCGGCATTCGGGCTTCGAGGCCGATGGGCCGGTGCTGGGGCTCGCCGCGAGCTATCCCAACACCGGCTTCCTCGGCTTCCCGCTGCTGCTCGCCGCGCTCGGGCCATGGAGCAACACGCTGACGCTGATCTCCACGATCGTCGTCGCCTGCGTGCTCTTTGCAGGCGCGATCGTGCTGATCGAGATCCGCCTCCATGTCGGCAGCCATCCGTTGCGGGTCGCCGCCAAAGTCGGCAAGTCGCTGGCGACCAACCCGCTCATCGTTGCCCCCGTTGTCGCATGCTTCTTCCCGACGAGCGGGATAGCCGTGCCTGGACCCGTCGAAGTCTTCCTGAAATTGCTGGGCGGCGCGGCATCCCCAGCGGCATTGGTCGGCCTCGGCCTGTTCCTTGGCGAGAAGCGCGAGGCGGCTGCGGGCGCCGGTCCGCTCACGGCAATCCTCGTCGCCCTGAAGCTGGCGGTGCATCCGCTGCTGGCCTGGGTGCTGGCCGTGACACTGTTTCCGCTCGACACCCCCGCGCTTCATGCAGCCGTACTGCTGGCGATGCTGCCGACCGGGACCGGGCCTTTCATGCTCGCCGAATTCTACGGCCGTGAAGCGAGCGTCACTGCGCGGGTGATCCTGATCTCGACCGTGCTGTCGACCATGACGGTGTCGGCTTACCTGACGACGATCGGCTGACTTCAGGCGGCCCATCCTTCGTCATTGCTTCGCTGTGCTCGCAATGACGACTGGAGGCTTCAGGCGTTCTGCGCCGCGTGCATCTGCCGCGAACGGCCAGCGGTTCCGAAATTAATCCGGAACCGCGAACCGCTCAGTCCCGGCAGCTCAGACCAGACGGGCCTGACGCAGCGCTGCGGCAATGAACCCGGCAAACAGCGGGTGCGGCTCGAACGGACGCGACTTGAGTTCCGGGTGGAACTGCACGCCGACGAAGAACGGGTGGTCCGGCCGCTCGACGATCTCGGGCAGCAGGCCATCGGGCGACATACCGGAGAAGATCAGGCCATTGCCTTCCAGCGCCTCGCGGTACGAGCCGTTGACCTCGTAGCGGTGGCGGTGCCGTTCGCTGATCTCGGTCGAACCGTAGATCGCCGCGACGTGGCTGTTGGGCGAGAGCGCGGCGGTGTAGGCGCCAAGGCGCATGGTGCCGCCAAGGTCGCCGCCCTCGGCGCGGGTCTGCAGGCCGTCCTCGGTCATCCACTCGGTGATGATGCCGACGACGGGTTCCTCGGTCGGGCCGAATTCGGTGGAGCTGGCCTTGGCGATGCCCGCCGAGCGCGCGCCTTCGATGCAGGCCATCTGCATGCCGAGGCAGATGCCGAAGAACGGCACCTGCCGTTCACGCGCGAAGCGGACCGACGCGATCTTACCCTCGGTGCCGCGCTCGCCGAAGCCGCCCGGGACGAGGATGCCGTGCATCGGTTCGAGCGCGGCGGCGATCTCGGAATCTTCCTTCTCGAAGATTTCCGCGTCGATCCAGCGCACGTTGACCTTCACGCGGTTGGCCATGCCGCCGTGGACGAGCGCCTCGTTCAGCGACTTGTAGGCGTCCTGCAGGCCGATGTACTTGCCGACGACGCCGATGGTCACTTCGCCCTCGGGGTTCTGGTAGCGGTCGGTGATGTCGTCCCAGCGCTCAAGCATCGGCGCCTTGGCCGATTCCAGCATGCCGAAGTGGTGCAGGACTTCGGCGTCGAGGCCCTCGCGGTGGTACTGCAGCGGCACGGCGTAGATGTTGGGCGCGTCGAGCGCCTGGATAACCGCCTGCGGGCGCACGTTGCAAAACAGCGCGATCTTGCGGCGCTCGCTCTCGGGCAGCTCGCGGTCGCAGCGGCACAGCAGGATGTCGGGCTGGATGCCGAGGCCGGTCAGTTCGCGCACCGAGTGCTGGGTCGGCTTGGTCTTCAGTTCGCCGGCAGCGGCGATGTAGGGGACCAGCGTGACGTGGACGAAGCAGGTGCCCTCACGGCCGAGTTCGTTGCGCAGCTGGCGCATCGCCTCGACGAAGGGCAGGCCCTCGATATCGCCGACGGTGCCGCCGATCTCGCACAGCACGAAGTCGAGATCCTCGGTCTCGGTCAGCGCGAAGTCCTTGATCGCGTCGGTGACGTGCGGGATCACCTGCACGGTCGCGCCGAGGTAGTCGCCGCGGCGCTCCTTGGCGATGATGTCCTGGTAGATGCGACCCGAGGTGATATTGTCGGCCTTGCGGCCCGAGACGCCGGTGAAGCGCTCGTAGTGGCCAAGGTCGAGGTCCGTCTCGGCGCCGTCGTCGGTCACGAAGACCTCGCCGTGCTGGTACGGGCTCATCGTGCCCGGATCGACGTTCAGGTAGGGGTCGAACTTGCGAATGCGGACCTTGTAGCCACGCGCCTGAAGCAGAGCCGCGAGGCTCGCCGCCATGAGACCCTTGCCCAGCGAGGAGACCACGCCGCCGGTGATGAAAATATGCCGCGCCATGGGAATCGGGCCTTAAATTGCATGGGGGCCCTCAGGCAAGCGCCCGGAGCCTCATTCCACAGATCAAACACATGGAAATGCCGTCTGACTGCGCCAGACGGCATTCCGATTACGGTGAGGCGCTCGAAAGCGCCTGCAGGGTTTACTGCTTGGCAGCACCACCGAGCGGATCGGTCGGAACCGAGTCGCCGGCGGGCGCACCCTGCTGGGGGGCAGCCGGAGCTGCCGGGTTGGCCGCGCCGCCGAGCGGATCGGCAGGCTGGACCGGAGCGGTCTGCGCAGGAGCGGTGTTGCGCTGGAGCGAGGTGTCGATGTCGCGGCCGCTCGTCTCGTTGACGGCGAGAGCGGCAAGACCGATGCTCAGCACCACGAAGACCGTCGCCAGAACGCCGGTCGCGCGGGTCAGGAAGTTGGCCGCGCCCCGTGCCGACATCAGGCCCGAGGGGCTGCCGCCGACGCCGAGGCCGCCGCCTTCGGACTTCTGCACCAGGATCACGCCCACCAGCATGGCGGCAACCAGAGCCTGCACCACGGTCAGGAAAAGGAACATCTTCGTCTCAGCCTTATTGCGGGGACATACCCCGCTTTCTTGACCGGGCAGATAGGCGCTCGCGGGCGAGCGCGCAACCCGGCAACTTTATTGCTGCGCCGCCCCGCAGGACGGCGCATGGATCGGACTTACTCCGCGAGCGAAGCCGCCGCGCCGACGATCGCCAGGAAGCTCTCGGCCGTCAGGCTAGCGCCGCCGACCAGAGCGCCGCCGACGTCCGGCACCGCGAGGAGTTCGGCCGCGTTGTCGGCCTTCACCGAACCGCCGTAGAGGATGCGCACCTCGGCGCCGGCATCGCCATAGATGGCGACGAGCTTGGCGCGAATCGCCTTGTGCATGGCTGCCACGTCCGCCACCGAAGGCACCCGGCCGGTGCCGATGGCCCATACCGGCTCATAGGCGACCGAGAGCTTTTCCGGCGCGCCGTCCACGATGGGGCAGGAACCTTCGAGCTGCGCGGTGACCACGCCCTCGGCATCGCCCGCATCGCGCTGGGCCTCGGTTTCGCCGACGCACAGGATCACCGCCAGACCGGCCGAAAGCGCGGCCTGCGCTTTGGCGTTGACGTCCGCGTCGCTTTCGCCGTGGTATTCACGGCGCTCCGAATGGCCGACGATCGTGAAATCGGCGCCTGCATCCTTGAGCATCGGTGCGGAAACGTCACCCGTGTAAGCGCCGTTTTCCTTCGCATGGCAGTCCTGCCCGCCGACGCCGATCAGCTCGACCGCGTCCCGCATGCGGAAGATCAGGGTCGAGGGCGGCGCCAGTCCGACCTGCACCTTGGGGAAACGCTGGGCGGAACGATCGATTGCGCGCGCCTCGTTCAGCATGGCGCGCGTGCCGTTCATTTTCCAATTTCCGACGATGTAAGGCAATCCAGCCATTTCAATCCTTTGATCGATCTCGGCGAACCTTCGGGAACTCCCCCGCGGGTCCCCCTCGCAGATTTCCGGTAATGCCGTTGCCGCGGAACCGGGAATCAGGTCGTCGCTGTCGCCGGGCAGCTAGGGCACCAGAGCATCGCTTGTCAAAATTCATGGATGGTTAAGCGCCGGGATTCTCCACCGGTGTCGTAGTAATGCCACCTCGCGGCTTTTGCCCAAGGCTTGCGCAAGCGGCATTGCAGGATGCGCGAAGGCCCCCTAAAGCCTGCGCCGTTTACATGCGAAGCCTCACCGTTTCGCGCCAATATTCTGCTGATCGGCACGGTTCATGCTCCATTTCTTCCGCTCGTTTCTGAAGTCCAAGGTCGGCGCGATCGTCGGCCTCGTCGTTCTCGGCCTCATCGCCCTCGCGTTCGCCAGTGGCGATATCGCGGGCCTCGGCGGGTCCGGCAGCGCGGCTCCCGGAGTTGCCGTCGCCACTGTCGGCGGCGAAAAGGTGACCACCGACGAACTCAGCCTCGGCGCCAAGCGCGGCCTCGAGCGGGTCAAGCAGCAGAGCCCGACCGCGACGATGAAGCAGCTGATCGCCGAGGGCGGCCTCCAGCAGGTGCTGGACAGCCTGATCGACGGCGTCGCTTTCGCCGTCTACGGCGAGAAGCACGGCGTTGTCCTCAGCGACCGCCTCGTCGACAGCGAACTGACGCAGATCCCCGCGTTCCAGGGCGTCGACGGCAAGTTCGACCAGAACGTGTTCCGCCAGGCCCTCGCCCAGCAGGGCCTCTCCGAACAGGCCCTGCGCGAGGACATTCGCAAGAACATGATCGCGCAGGAACTGGTCGTGCCCGCGCAGATCGGCTCGGTCATGTCCGAATATGCCGCGAAGCGTTACGCCTCGCTGCTCAGCGAGACCCGCAGCGGCACCGTGGTCGCCCTGCCCTCGCTGCTCTTCGCGCCCGACAAGCAGCCGACCCAGGCCGAACTCGCCACCTTCTACAAGGCGCACACCGGCCAGTTCGTCCGCCCCGAGCGTCGCACGATCCGCTATGCGCTCGTCAGCGCCGACAAGATCCCGGCCCCGGCCGCACCGACCGACGCCGAGATCGCCGCACGCTTCGAGGCGAACAAGGCCGCCTACGCCGCCAAGGACGATCGCCGCATCACGCAGCTGGTCGTGCCGACCGAACCGGCCGCCAAGGCCATCGTCGCCGAAGTCGAGAAGGGCAAGTCGCTCGAAGCCGCCGCTTCGGAAAAGGGCCTGTCCGCCGCGAAGCTCGAATCGTTCAGCCGCGAGGATCTCTCGCGCCAGTTCTCGGCCGCCGTCGCGCAGGCCGTCTTCGCCGCGCCGGTCGGCAAGCTGGCCGCACCGCAGAAGAGCGTGCTCGGCTGGCACGTCATCCGCGTCGACGAGGAGATCAAGACCCCGGCCAAGACCCTTGCCGAAGTGAAGGGTGACCTCACCAAGCAGATCGCCGAGGAAAAGACCCGCAAGTCCTACAGCGACGCCTTCTCGAAGATCGACGCGCAGCTTTCGGGCGGCTCCAACCTCGCCGAAGTCGCCAAGTCGCTCGGCGCCGAGGTCAAGCAGACCCCGTCACTGACCGCTGATGGGCAAGTCTACATGAAGCCCGGCGAAACGATGCCCGCCGAATTGCAGCCGCTCCTCAAGACCGCGTTCGAAATGGGCCAGGAACAGCCGCAGGTCGCCGAGATCGAGAAGGGCAAGTCCTTCGCGATCTACGACGTCACCGACATCCAGGCGTCCGCCCCGGCTCCGCTGGCGCAGATCCAGAACGACGTGAAGCTCGCCTGGGCCATCGACGCCGGTTCCAAGGCCGCCAAGGCCGCCGCGCTCAAGATGCAGGCCGCGATCCGCAAGGGCCAGTCGATCGAGCAGGTCATGGCTGCCTCGGGCAAAAAGCTGCCCGCGCCGCAGCAGGTCTCGATGTCGCGCCCGACCCTGGCCGCCGCGCTGCAGTCGGGCCGTCAGGTGCCGCCGCCGGTCTCGCTGATGTTCCACATGGCCAAGAACACCGTGAAGGTGCAGTCGGCCGAAGGTGAGCGCGGCTGGTTCGTCGTCCAGCTCAAGGACATCGTGCCCGCCACGATCGATTCGCCCGACATGATCCGCCGTGCCCAGACCGAACTCGGCCAGCAGCTCGGCCAGAGCTACGCCTCCGCGCTCGGTGCCGCGATGCGCAAGGACGTCGGCGTGAAGCGTCACGACGATGCCATCACCGCCGTGCGCGACCAGCTCGCCGGCACTGCCGCCGCCAACTGAGCCGAAGCGAGGGGTGGCAGCAATGGAGCGCGAATTCGACCGCAAGGCGACGCTTGAGCAACTGGCGCAGGGCAAACCCGCGCTGGTCTGGCGCAAGCTCGTCGCCGACACAGAGACGCCGGTTGGCGCCGCCCTCAAGCTGATCGAGGACGGGCGCGGCGACTTCCTGCTCGAATCGGTCGAAGGCGGCGAGACGCGCGGGCGCTACAGCCTGCTCGGCCTCGACCCGGACCTCGTGTTCCGCGCGAGCGGCGAGGCCTGCGAGATCAACCGCGCATGGCAGGCCGACCGCAAGGCGTTCGCACCGCTCGACGGCGGCACCCTCGCCGAACTGCGCGCGCTGGTCGAGACCTGCCGCTGCGAGGTTCCGGCCGCGCTGCCCAAGGCTCTCGCCTGCCTCGTCGGCTACTTCGGCTACGAGACGATCGGCCTTGTCGAGAAGCTGCCACGCGCGCCGCAAAGCCCCCTCGAAGTGCCCGACATGCTGTTCGTGCGCCCGTCGCTGATCCTGATCTTCGACCGGCTTTCGGACGAACTGTTCTGCGTTGCGCCGGTGTGGCCGGAAACGGGTGACGCCGCTCTGGCCGTCGACCGCGCCGCCGAGCGCATCGACGAAGCCCTGCGCCGCCTCGCCGCCCCTGCACCCGTCGTGCCCGTCGCCACCGATCTCGCCGAGCCGATACGCACGCCCGTCGTCGCGCCGGAGGACTACAAGGCGATGGCCCTGCGCGCGAAGGACTACATCGAGGCGGGCGACATCTTCCAGGTCGTGCTGGCCCAGCGCTTCACTTGCGAATTCCCGCTCCCGCCGCTGGCGCTCTACCGCAGCCTGCGGCGCGTGAACCCCTCGCCGTTCCTCTATTTCCTCGACCTGCCCGGCTTCGCGCTGGTCGGCTCCAGCCCGGAAATCCTGGTGCGCGTGCGTGACGGCGAAGTCACCATCCGCCCGATCGCGGGCACCCGTCCGCGCGGCGCCAGCCCGGCCGAGGACAAGGCCAACGAGGCCAGCCTCCTCGCCGACCCGAAGGAGCGCGCCGAGCACCTGATGCTGCTCGACCTCGGCCGCAACGACGTCGGCCGCGTCGCCGCTGCAGGCACCGTCGAGGTCACCGACAGCTACACGATCGAGCGCTACAGCCACGTCATGCACATCGTCTCGAACGTTGTCGGCCGGCTCGACACCGCGAAGCACGATGCCATCGACGCGGTCTTCGCGGGCTTCCCGGCAGGCACCGTCTCGGGCGCGCCCAAGGTCCGTGCCTGCGAGGTCATCGCCGAACTGGAGCCCGAGACGCGCGGCCCTTACGCGGGCGGCGTCGGCTATTTCGCGCCGGACGGCTCGGTGGACAGCTGCATCGTCCTGCGCACCGGGCTCCTCAAGGACGGCGTCCTGCACGTGCAGGCGGGCGCGGGCATCGTCGCCGACAGCGACCCGGCCTACGAACAGCGCGAATGCGAAGCCAAGAGCGGCGCCCTCTTCGCCGCCGCGCGCGAAGCGATCCGCGTCGCCGGGGAACCCGGGTTCGGGCAGTGACTTCAGCGACGAACGACAGCTTCGCATTTACCCTGTCGTTCGAAGACTATCTCGCATCCAATCGGCTGTTCCTGCGCCGCAACTGGTTGTGGAGGGGAGCACTGCGCGTCGGAGGTGCCATCGCCCTTTTCTATGCCCTACTCTTCGCCATTCCCGATATTCTGGATGCAGGAACTATCGATCCGATCGTATTGATCCGGAACATAGCCCTTGGCCTCCTCTCGGCGGCAGCTTTGGTCGGGTTGATATTACTAATCCTCATCTTCTGGCGCCTTCCCCGTAGCGCACGCAAGGCCTACCGCGAACTCAAGATCGATGGCGTCCGCACCACGGTCGATTTCGGCCCAGACAGGCTTGAAATTTCCAACCGGTTCGGCACCAGTACCCACGAATGGTCGGATCTCGTCAGATGGTGGGAGGACGAACACATGCTCCTTCTGCTGCGTACCAGCCAGATGTACTACGCCTTTCCCAAGCACCAGATCGCAACCGGCACGCTGGAGGCCCTGCGGCAGAGCCTTACCGCGAACGGGGTGAAATCACGATGGTGAGCCTGCGCCACTGCGTGACGGCGCCTGCCTTGATCTTCCTCGCCGCCTGCTCCTCCGAAGAACCCGCCGCCAAGCCCTCGGCCCCGCCCCCGCCGCCATGCCAGGGCGCGAGCTTCGAGGGCGCCAGCTTCACGCACTGTACCGCCGTGCCGGGTCGTCACACCATTCACACCGTCCTCGGCCCCAAGGGCGGCGCGCCGTATCGGAGCCTCTCGCAACTCGCGGTGGACCGCCCGGCGCGCAGCCATGAAGTCGCCTTCGCGATGAACGGCGGCATGTTCGACGCCGATGGCAAGCCGATCGGCTACTACGTCGAGAACGGCGAGAAGCAGCATGCCCTCAATACCAACGAAGGCTGGGGCAACTTCCACCTCAGCCCCAACGGCGTCTTCTACGGCGACGCAGCGGGTAACTGGCATGTCCGCGCCAGCGACGACTTCGCAAAGTCCGTCACCGACCGTCCCGACTTCGGCACACAGTCCGGCCCGATGCTGGTCATCTCCGGCAAGCTGCACCCGAAGATCGACGAGGACGGCAAGTCGCTGAAGCTGCGCAACGGCGTCGGCATCGATGACAAGGGCCGCGCCCACTTCGTCATTTCCGACGAGCCGGTATCCTTCGGCAAGCTCGCGCGCTACTTCCGCGATGGCTTGAAATGCGACAATGCGCTGTTCCTCGACGGCAGCGTATCCTCGCTCTGGGACCCCGAACATGGCCGCGTCGACGGCGGCCCTCCGCTCGGCCCCTTGATCGTCGTCGAGAAAAGCGCAAAGGCGAAGTCATGATCCTCGTCATCGACAATTACGACAGCTTCACCTGGAACCTTGTCCATTACGTGATGGAACTGGGCGCCGAAGTGGAGGTCGTGCGCAACGACGCGCTCAGCGCGGGCCAGGCCATTTCCAGCGGCGCGAAGGGTTTTCTCATTTCGCCCGGGCCCTGCACCCCGAACGAGGCGGGCATCAGCCTCGACCTCGTCGGCGCGGCGGCGGATGCGGGCCGGCCGCTGCTCGGCGTGTGCCTCGGTCACCAGTCGATCGGCCAGTATTTCGGCGGCAAGGTCGTGCGCGGCGGCCTGATGCACGGCAAGACCTCGCCGGTCACGCATGACGGCACCGGAGTCTTCGCCGGCCTGCCCTCGCCCTTCACCGCGACGCGCTATCACTCGCTGATCGTCGAGGACATTCCCGAGACGCTGGTGGTGAACGCCCGCTCGGACGACGGCCATGTCATGGGCTTCCGCCATGCGAGCCTGCCGATCCACGGTGTCCAGTTCCATCCGGAAAGCATCGCCACCCAGCACGGCCATGCCATGCTCGCGAACTTCCTGCGCACTTGCGGTATCGAGGCCAAACTGCCGGAACGGCTGAGCGCATGACCCTTCCCGACCCTCTCCACCCGATCGCCGAGGACGAGGCCCAGGCAGCCTTCGCCGCAATCCTCGACGGCGAAATGCCCGAATCCGAAATCGCCGAGTTCCTCGTCGCCTTGTCGGATCGCGGCGAGACCGCCAGCGAAATAGCGGGCGCGGCTCGCGCCATGCGTGAGCGGATGATCCCGGTGAAGGCGCCCGTAGGCGCCATCGACGTCTGCGGCACCGGCGGCGACGGCTTCCACACCCTCAACGTCTCGACCGCCGTTTCTCTGGTGGTCGCGGCTGCGGGCGTCCCCGTCGCCAAGCATGGTAACCGCGCTGCCAGTTCCAAAGCGGGCGCCGCCGATACCCTCGAAGCGATGGGGCTGAACCTCGACCGCGCCGTCGAGACTGCAGAATCCACGCTCGCCGAAATCGGCATCGGCTTCCTGTTCGCCGCGCGCCACCACCCGACGATGGGTCGGCTGATGCCGCTGCGCAAGTCGCTAGGCCGCCGCACGATCTTCAACCTGATGGGGCCGCTGGCAAACCCGGCGCAAGTCTCGCGCCAGCTCGTCGGCATCGCACGCCCGGCCTACGTGCCGATCTACGCCGACGCCCTGCTGCGCCTCGGAACCGAGCACTCGATGGTCATTTCCGGCGACGAGGGCCTCGATGAACTGAGCCTCGCAGGCGGCAACGAAGTCGCCGAGATTCGCGGCCATGAACTGTCCATGCGGCGCGTCGCCCCCCAGGATGCCGGCCTCCCGCTGGCTTCGGTCGACGCCATTCGCGGCGGTGACCCAGCCTACAATGCCCGCGCGCTCAACGATCTGCTGATGGGCGCGCCCGGCGCCTACCGCGACGCCGTTCTACTCAACGCCGCAGGTGCCCTTCTCGTGGCAGGCGAAGTCGATAGCTGGGCCGAGGGCGTCGAAGAAGCGGCAGAAACGATCGACAAGGGCTTGGCCAAGGCTCTGCTCGACTGCTGGATCGCGGCAACCCGCGCGTGACGAGGAACTGATGTCCGACAAGCTCATTGAAATCTGCGACACCAAGCGCAAGGAAGTCGCCGCCCGCAAAGCTCTCGCTACCATAGCGGACCTCGATGCGCGCGCCGCCGCGCAGACGCATCCTCGCGGTTTTGAAGCCGCGTTACGCGCCAAGGCGGAAACGGGCTATGCGCTCATCGCGGAAATCAAAAAAGCTTCACCCTCCAAGGGACTGATCAGAAGCGATTTTCGCCCCGCAGAACATGCGGCGGCCTACGAGAGAGGCGGTGCCGCATGCTTGTCGGTGCTGACCGACGCGCCCTATTTTCAGGGACATGAGGATTTCCTCGTCGAGGCCCGTGCCGCCTGTAACCTTCCGATCATCCGCAAGGACTTCATGGTCGATCCATGGCAGGTTGCGGAAGCGCGCGCGATCGGTGCGGATGCCATCCTCATCATCGTCGCTGCGCTGGACGACGTATTGATGGCGGAAATCGAATCCGCAGCTATCGAGCGCGGTCTCGACTGCCTGATCGAAGTTCACAATGAACATGAAATGGAACGCGCAAGCTTTTTGAAATCACGTCTTATCGGTGTGAACAATCGTGATCTGCGGCGCTTCGCTACCGACATCGCGACCACTGAGCGACTGGCCCCGCAGGCGCCCGAAGGCACCTTGCTGGTCAGCGAAAGCGGGATAAACGTCCACGCCGACCTGGAGCGCCTGTCATCTTGCGGTGCCCGCACCTTCCTGGTGGGCGAAAGCCTGATGCGCAAAAATGATATAGAAGCGGCGACGCGCGCCCTTCTCACCGGAACGTAATGCCCATGGGGTTGCGATGAACAAGTCCCTCACGCATATCGACGCCAACGGCAACGCCCGCATGGTCGACGTTGGTGCCAAGGCCGAAACACAGCGCACTGCCATAGCTTCCGGTCGGATTTCGATGAGCGAGGACGCCCTCGCCGCCGTTCGCGCTGGAAATGCGCCCAAGGGTGACGTTCTAGGTACTGCGCGGATCGCTGGCATAATGGCGGCGAAGCGCACGGCAGAACTCATTCCGATGTGTCACCCTCTCGCGCTGGATGCCGTAAATCTGGAGTTCTCGTTCGAAGACAACGCGATAAAGGTAATTGCCCGAGCATCCTTGACGGGAAAAACCGGCGTTGAAATCGAAGCAATAACAGCGACTTCCATCGCACTTGTGACAATTTACGACATGGCCAAGGCGCTCGACAAGAGCATGGTCATCAGTGACATCCGCCTTGTAGAAAAGATCGGCGGCAAGTCGGGCCACTGGAAACTGGACGGGTGGGCCGAATGAACAAATCGGCGCCGCTCTCGCTCGAGGACGCACAGGCTCGATTGCTGGCGTTGGCCACACCCCTTCCGATAGAGCGAGTCGATATCGAGGGCGCATACAACCGGTATCTCGCAGAACCGCTATATGCCCGACGCACGCAGCCACCGGCCAACCTGTCTGCGATGGATGGCTATGCAGTGACGGCCGGAGACTTGCAGGGCCCCTGGCGAGTGATCGGAGAGAGCGCCGCCGGACATCCCCATGTCGGCGCCCTCTCCACCGGCGAAGCCGTACGCATTTCAACGGGCGCAATATTGCCGGTCGATGCGGCGGCAGTCATTCTCCAGGAAGACCTTGCTAGAGATGCCGAAATCCTGACGTTGTCGGGTGAAGCACCCGATCCCGCGCACAAGCATATCAGACATCGCGGAATGGATTTCGTCACGGGGACGGAAATCATGCTGCCGGGCGCGCGCATCACTCCGGCGCAAATGGCGTTGGCAATCGCTTCGGGCCATACGCACCTGCCTGTCCATCGCACACCGCGGCTGGCCGTGATCGACAGCGGCGATGAACTCGCTGAAAACCCGGAATGCTGCGCAACCCATCAGATTCCCGCAAGCAACGGCGTCATGCTGGCGGCTATGGCTTCAGCGCTGGGTGTCGATGCGAAGCGGGTCGGACCTGTACCGGATGATATCGACACGATCACGCGCGCTTTCGAGGCATCCGACGACGTCGATCTCATCGTGACAAGCGGCGGCGCTTCTGTCGGCGATCACGACCTCATCCGCCCGGCACTCGAACGCTGGGGCGCGAGCATCGATTTCTGGCGCGTGGCGATCAAGCCCGGCAAACCCATCCTCGTCGCCACGCGCGAACTGACGGGACGGCGACAGATCATACTGGGACTACCCGGAAATCCGGTCTCCAGCTACGTTACGGCCTACCATTTTCTGCTTCCTCTCCTGCGAGCGATGCAGGGTGCCGCGAGGCCATTGCCAATGCGGCTGGCCGCTAGGCTAAGTATGCCGCTGCGCGCCAACGGTCGCCGCCGTGAGTTTCTTCGCGGTTGGTGGGATGGCGAAAGCGTGACCGTCAATGCACTGCAGGACAGCGGCGCCCTGTCCTCTCTGGCCGCAAGCAATGTGCTGGTAGATCGCGCGGCAATGGCCGCGCCGGCGGCTGCAGGAGACGAAGTTCGGATTTTCCTGCTCCAGAATGACGGCATTGCTTGAATTGAGTTCAATTGGTTGCTTGATTGTTCCCCCATTGTTCACTACGAGAACAAGCGGGATCAGGACTTGCCTGGTTCGAAGGTCACGAAAAGGCAGCGACCATGTTGACTCGCAAGCAGCACGAATTGCTCCGGTTCATCCAGGCACGGCTTGAAGAAAGCGGCATCTCTCCCAGCTTTGAGGAGATGAAGGAAGCCCTTGATCTCAAGTCGAAGTCCGGTGTTCACCGACTGATTTCGGCGCTGGAGGAGCGAGGCTTCATTCGCCGCCTTCCCAACCGCGCGCGCGCTTTGGAAGTCTTGCGTCAACCGGACGATACGGGCAGCAAGGCGCCACGTCCATCCGCTGCCAACAGCAACCATGGGGTGCCCCCTCTTCAGGCACCTCGTCGCGCGGTAGAAGCAGCCAATGACGTGATCGAGATTCCACTGCACGGCCGTATCGCGGCAGGCGTTCCCATCGAGGCACTGGAAGGCCAATCGACCCTGCCTGTCCCGGCTGCACTGCTCGGTTCGGGCGAACACTATGCGCTGGAGGTCTCCGGTGATTCCATGATCGAAGCGGGCATTCTGGATGGCGATTTCGCGCTCGTTAAGCGCACGAATGCTGCCCGGGATGGCGAGATCGTGGTGGCTCTCATCCGTGGCGAAGAAGCCACGTTGAAATACCTGCGACGTGAAGCTGGAATGGTTCGCCTGGATCCTGCAAACGCCGCTTACGAACCGCAGATATATGGCCCGGATGAAGTGGAAGTCCAGGGCAAGCTCGCTGGCCTGCTTCGTCGGTATAATTAAAACTTTTCCAGTCCGATACACCATCGTTGTGGCAAGTAGCGCGACTTACTCCGGACGGTTTTGATCCGTGCCGGAGTTTCTTGCGATCAATCATATTGGGCCAAATCCGGGATATTAGGCAAAATTCGGCTTCGGATTGGACTATGAAAGTCATCACGCACCAGACGAACCACGCTTAGTTCGCTACTTGGTGGCTGAAGGCCCATTCTCATGGGCATGAAATTGTGAGGAATGCCACCAGCCGTGTGCGCCCTGCGTCTGAGCCACAGTATCGATGCGCCCCTTGCCCAGATAAACGGCCAATCCTCCCGTATGAGCCAAAGATCCACGATCGGCCTTGTACCAGCGCGGGCGGCAGCTACGTGGTAACCAGCGATCTGAGATGACAATGTCGCTGTGCTCACATGCTGCAGCAAGCGAACGTTCCGCGACGGAATCGCGTCCACGCGACATCAGCAAGTGCCAGACTTTCCCCGATCGCTTAATCGGCACCGTACAGAAGTCGGAGTTGCACCTTGCGCCTGGCCACTTATCAAGCGTGGCGGGTTCCGCTTCTATCCCCGCGAACTCCATCAGATTGTCCCGGGCATAGCCTCCTTTGCTGTCCCTGAGTAAGAACAACTGATTTCCGCCGTTTTCGACAAGGCCGACATGGCGACCGTCGCCCGATACCAATATATCTGCAGGCGGGGCCATCGCGAGCAAAAGCACACCGATCGCGGCAATGGGAAATCCCGCCCAGCGGATGCGGCCGGTCCATAGACCGAGCCAAAGCCCGCCCGACACAAAAAGCATGAATGCCCAGGCGTCGGTACCCGGCAGCAGGTTGACCGCCCCCGGTCTTGAAGCGAACCAATGTGCCAGTCCGACAAGCACATCCACCGAAACGCCCGCCAGCCACCAGAAAGGCCCTCCCAGCCCGGCGATGTCGAGGATCAATGCGCTAGCCAGCAACGGCATGACGATGAAAGTCGACCACGGGATCGCGAGCACATTGGCCAGCGCTCCATACACGCCAGCGCGGTGGAAATGGTACAGGCCGATAGGCATGAGTGCCAGATCGATTACCGCGCCGGTCAAAAGCAATAGAGCGATATGGCGCATTGCTCTTGCGATCATCCCTTCGTCACGCGGCCCAAGGAAATGGCGCACCGGTTCCGATGTGCTGACTGCGATAAGCGCCAGAACCGCTCCGAAGCTCAACTGAAAACTGGGCCCCATTACTGCCTCGGGCCACAGCAGAAGAACGCAGAACGCTGCAACCGCCAGCATGCGCAAGGACAAGGGCTCACGCCCAAGGGCGAGCGCGAACAGCACCAGCAATGCCCCGATGCATGATCTGACTGTAGGGACTTCAGAACCGGACAAAAGGGTGTAAGCTACACCGGCGAGGGCTCCTGCGCCGGCCGCGATTACCGGCAACCTCACCCGGAGCGCCATCCATGAGGAAAGCGCCAGTAATCGGATGGCCACGAGGTACACTGCCCCCACCATCGCGCTGACATGAAGCCCACTTATCGACAACAGATGCGCCAGCCCCGAATCGCGCATGGCCTGATCATCGGCCTCCGAAATATTTCCGCGATCACCGGTGACGAATGCCGCGGCAATACCTGCGCGCTCTTCCCCGATGCGAACGCGAATATGATCCGTTAGCGTCTGACGTATATCCGATAGTGCCCATGCGCCTGCGCTGAATTCCCGGACGACCTTCACGTCTCCCACGACCGATCCGGTAGCGGCAATGCCGGCAAACCAGGCTGTTCGCGCAAAGTTGTATGCGCCCGGAAGCATGGGCGGCGCCGGCGGCATCAGCCGCGCCCTGAATGCTACGAGATCCCCCCTACCGATCCCCGCCGCGGAACGCTTGCCGGGAACGTTGAGCCTGACCTTAATGGGCACACCTCTTATCGGATCGCGCATGGCCAGCAGCAGGCGATCGCGATCAAGCGCAGGCTGCGATTCGATAGCAAGGACCCGCGCGATGAAACTGCCCGCTACAGGCCTTTCGATTGCCGGCTGGCCGACGATTTCCGACCGCACCCAAACCGCAAGGCAGCCCGCGACCGCCAGCAAGGGCAATACCATGATTGCCCGGCTGAAATGCGGATAACTGCTCCGCAAAGGAAAGGACGCATAACAAGTTGCAGAAACTGCAATCAAGCCGCAGCAGAAGCCGATCCACGACAGCACGGAAGATAGCCAAAACCACGCAATTATGCCGCTTGCAAAGGCTACGGTGAGCCATGGAGTCCGTTCGAATCCGGCATTGGAAAGAAATCGCTCGACGACTGCCAAAACCCTCGACAAGAGGCCCTCGGCGGTCCATGGCCCATGCTGCAATGCAGCGGTTCCGGGGCTTTCCGGAGGCAGAATTTCACAAGTTGCGGCGTGGATCCCCATTGCCGCCAATAGGACAGGAAGGTCGGGTAGATGGCAAGCGGTAGTGCATCGGGCGAAGCGACTGGCAAGAAGGCCGTCGTAACGCGCTTTGCTCCTTCGCCGACCGGTTACCTTCATATCGGTGGCGCTCGTACGGCACTGTTCAACTGGCTGTTCGCGCGCCGTCATGGCGGCAAATACCTACTGCGTATCGAGGATACCGATCGCGCGCGCTCGACCGAGCCCGCGATCGACGCGATCTTCGATGGCCTGTCGTGGCTCGGCCTCGACGGTGACGAAGCGCCGGTGTTCCAGTTCGCGCGTTCCGACCGCCATGCAGAAGTCGCTGCGCAACTGATCGAGAACGGCCACGCCTATCGCTGCTACCTGACGCAGGAAGAACTCGCCGAGCGCCGCCAGAAGGCGCAGGAAGAGCGCCGCCCGTTCCGCATCGACACCGAATGGCGCGATGCCGATCCCTCGACCTGGCCGACCGACCGCTCGTGGGTGGTGCGCGTCAAGGCCCCGCGCGAGGGTTCGACGACGATCGAGGATCTCGTGCAGGGCACCGTCACCGTGCAGAACGAGGAAATCGACGACTTCGTCATCCTGCGCGGCGACGGCACGCCGACTTACATGCTGGCCGTGGTGGTGGACGACAACGACATGGGCGTAACCCACGTCCTGCGCGGCGACGATCACCTGAACAACGCCTTCCGCCAGCTCGTCGTCATCAACGGCATGGGTTGGGACGTGCCGGTCTACGGCCACGTTCCGCTGATCCACGGTTCGGACGGCGCCAAGCTGTCCAAGCGCCACGGCGCGCTGGGCGTCGATGCCTATCGCGACGAGATGGGCCTGCTGCCCGAGGCCGTGTTCAACTACCTGCTGCGCCTCGGCTGGGGCCACGGCGATGAGGAGATCATCAGCCGCGAGCAGGCGATCGAATGGTTCGACATGGTCGACGTGGGCAAGAGCCCTTCGCGCTTCGACCTTGCCAAACTCCAGAATCTCAACGGGCATTACATCCGCGAGGCCGACGACGTGCGGCTTGCAGGGCTGGTCGAAGCACGCCTTGACGGCGTCGACGGCGACGCCCCTGCCGACCTGCTGGTCCGCGCGATGCCCGTGCTCAAGGTCCGTGCCAAGGACCTCAACGAACTTGCAGAAGGCTCTGCCTTCCTCTTCGCCCAGCGCCCCCTCGCCATGAGCGAGAAGGCGCTGGCGCTCCTGACCGACGAGGGGCGCGAGCGCCTCGCCGCGATCCATGAGCGCCTGTCCGGCCAGGCCGACTGGACTCTCGAGGCACTGGAAGCCAACCTGAAGGCAATGGCCGAAACCCTTGGATTGGGTCTCGGCAAGCTCGCGCAACCATTGCGGGCAGCCCTGACGGGTCAGACGACCTCGCCGGGGATATTCGACGTACTGGTATTGCTCGGACGGGAAGAGAGCCTCGCGCGCATAGGCGAGCAGGCTCAGGTTCCTGCCGGGTCGCAGTCATAAGGAGATAATTGGTGGGTGATCAGGCTAAACTGAGCGTCGGCGGCGCGGAAAACGACTATCCCGTTCTCAAGGGAAGCGTGGGTCCGGACGTCATCGACATCCGCAAGCTCTACGGCCAGACGGGCGCATTCACGTTCGATCCAGGCTTTACCTCGACCGCGAGCTGCGAGTCGGCGCTGACCTACATCGACGGTGACGAAGGCGTGCTGCTGCACCGCGGCTATCCGATCGGCCAGCTGGCCGAGAACTCCTCGTTCATGGAAACGAGCTACCTGCTGCTGAATGGTGAACTGCCCAGCAAGGATGAGCTTGCCACGTTCGAGACCACCATCACGCGCCACACCATGCTGCACGAGCAGCTGGCGACGTTCTATCGCGGCTTCCGCCGTGACGCGCACCCGATGGCGATCATGTGCGGCGTGGTCGGCGCGCTTTCGGCGTTCTACCACGATTCGACCGACATCGCCGATCCCGAGCATCGCAAGATCAGCTCGCACCGCCTGATCGCCAAGATGCCGACGATCGCGGCGATGGCCTACAAGTATTCGGTCGGCCAGCCCTTCCTCTATCCCGACAACAAGCTGAGCTACACCGGCAACTTCCTGCGCATGACCTTCGGCGTGCCCGCGGAAGAGTATGAGGTGGTTCCGGCGGTCGAAAAGGCGATGGACCGCATCTTCATCCTCCACGCCGATCACGAGCAGAACGCCTCGACCTCGACCGTGCGTCTTGCCGGTTCGTCGGGCGCGAACCCCTTCGCGTGCATCGCAGCGGGCATCGCCTGCCTGTGGGGTCCTGCGCATGGCGGCGCGAACGAAGCCGCGCTCAACATGCTCAAGGAGATCGGCACCCCCGATCGCATCCAGCACTACATCGACCGCGCCAAGGACAAGAGCGATCCGTTCCGCCTGATGGGCTTCGGTCACCGCGTCTACAAGAACTACGACCCGCGCGCGACGGTCATGCAGTCGACCCTGCGCGAAGTGTTCGAGGCTCTCAACGTCACCGATCCGCTGTTCGAGACCGCGCTGCGCCTCGAAGAGATCGCGCTCAGCGACCCCTACTTCGCGGAGAAGAAGCTGTTCCCGAACGTGGACTTCTACTCGGGCATCATCCTTTCGGCGATCGGCTTCCCGACCACCATGTTCACCGTGCTCTTCGCGCTCGCGCGCACCGTGGGCTGGGTCGCGCAGTGGAACGAAATGATCTCCGATCCCGGCCAGAAGATCGGCCGCCCGCGCCAGCTCTACACCGGCCCGACGCAGCGCGACTACGTGCCGCTCGGCCAGCGCTGAGGTTCATCCGCGCGCAGTCGCGGTTACCCGAACGAAGGCCCTCGCGAATGCGGGGGCCTTTTTCGTTTCGCCGAGCCTGAAGTTTGCCCCATTTGAGCCTGCCCGCCACAATCCGGCCGCATCCGAAGCGCAACCTGCATGTTCAAATGGGGGCGCACGTTAATGCCGATTGTGAGAATCCTGGCGACTATCCTTGGCCTCCTGGCAATGGCAGCAGGGATTTTCGTTGTCCTGCAAGGAACCGGCGTACTGAAGTGGCCCGCCGACAGCGTCATGATTGCCGATCGTGCCTGGGCCGTGCGCGGCGCGGTTTTCGCGATGGTCGGCGGTATCGTGGTGTGGTTGGGCCGCAGATGCTAGACGCAGATCAGGCTTCGGTGTCGCGCGGGACTTCAAGGATGAACCGGGCCCCTTCGCCCGGGACACTCTCGATCAGCAAATCACCGCCCATCGCGCGCGCCAGTCGCCGCGAGATATAGAGGCCCAGACCGGAACCCCCGTCACCACTACGTCCCAGACGCTCGAATTTCTCGAACACGCGAGCCTGGTCGCTGACGTTGAGGCCCGGCCCCTGATCTGCCACGATCGCACGGGCATGGACACCTTCTACCTCGACATGAACATCCACACGCGATCCATTCGGCGAATAGCGGATGGCATTGCCGATGAGATTGAGGAGAACCTGCAGCACGCGCCGGAACTCCGCGAGCGCCGGAGCATGATCATCCGATGGCGGCGACACGATCACGATGCCCTTTTCCCGTGCCCGGACGCCCAGGATACCGGCGGCCTGTCGGGCCACCTCGGCAAGATCTATAAAATCGGGATTGGTGGAAAAGCTGTCGTCTTCGACGACTTCAAGGTCAGCCATGTCCTCCAGCAGGTCCAGCAACAGCTTGCCTGCGCTTGCGATCTCGCCAGCATATTCCGCGTAGGCATCAGGCAGTGGTCCTGCCAGCCGTGTGCGAATTGTCTCGGCATTGGCGACGATCCGCGCAATCGGCTGTCTGAGAACCGGCGCCAAATCCTGCCCGACCAACCCGCGACGCTGGACCGGAATGGGATCGGGCACGGCAGGCACCCAGCCCGAAGCAGCCTCGTCCGACAACAGCAGCAATTCGAAGCCCGACGGCTCGAAGCCAGGCTTGATCTGGGGCACGAGCGTGACACGCCAGGACCGCGATGAACCGGGGACGATCACCGGCGCTCCATCGAGCAGACGCCAGTGCAGTGGCTGCTGATGTGTCACATTCTCGGGCTGCAGGAAATCGGTCCAGCAATGCCCGATGCCACCCTCCATGGCCGCGACGACTTGCGCGAGTTCCGGAGAATCACTGGCTACCGCAATCAGGCGCTGGCCGGCATCAAGCCACGCGCAAAGTTCGGCGACATGCCGGTCAGTCACTCTCCGCCGGCTCTCGCTTGAGGCGCCTTCCTCGGAAACCAGAGCGGCGGTCTGCCAACTGCGCACGCGGATCGAGCACCCCTCCTCCTCCGGCTCCACCTCGACCCAGAACGATATCGCATCGCTGTCGTCCTGCGCCCTGATGACTTGCACGACGGGACAGCGCGTCTGGCGCGCACCGCGCACGAGGTCGAGCAGTTCGGGAATCGCGACAATGCCGGGCACTTCGCCGCCGCACCGGCGCTGAAGTCCGAACAGGGGTTCGTCAGCGCTGAGCAGGCGATCATGCGCGTCGCATGCGGCGCGGGCGAGTATGGTGCCGTCACCAAGGGTCATTGCGCAGTCGCGCCATTCGTCAGGATCGATGCCGCGCGCCATTCCTCGATCCCCGCGAGGCCCACCGGAAGTTTCGTCCCTCCGTGAATCATCCGGATTTGTTCTTCGGTAACATCGGCGGGCGCCCCCGCAGCAAGCAGCGTCAAAGCCAGTCGCGCCTGCTGGTCAGGCAATGTCGCCATGACTGTCGCATCGCGCACCTGTCCAGAGGCCAATGCAAGCGCAGACAGGAACAATGTGACGCCGCATTGCGAGATCGATAATGCCACCGCCGGGTCAAGATCGGCGACCATGCGCTCGGCCCATATGAGCCGGTTGGAAACCGCAGCATGGCTGCTTCGCACCTCCCGTTCCACAGCGGAGGCGCGTTCGGAGAGCGCCGGCTCGGCACCGACCAGCGCGCGCAGGATGGCGAGCACCGCTTCGAGCACGGCCTCGGGCAATTCCGCCACAGAAAGTGCCATGCGGCGTTGTCCTTGGCTCCACCGCGCTTGCGCGGATAGGAACCCATGCGCCGAAGCGTCGCCGGATGCGATCCTGTCCCGCACGAACGGAGACGCGACAGGATCGAGGGCGAGCCGCTCCTGCAGTCGCTCCGTCAACTGCCATTCCAGCGCAACGGCATGGACATGCGCAAGCAGGGCTGCGTCGTCGAGGAAGGCGCGGGTCAGCACCGCGATTTCATCAGGCGCATGGGCACGCCGGTCCGCGGTGCCTATCAGGGCATCGAGCAATTGACCGGCGATGTCCGACAAAATGCCCCTGACCCTCGCCAGGATTTCCTCGCTCAGCGCAGCGCTCTGATCAGCCGCAACGAGATAGCGTAGCATCGGCAGCGCGGAAGCCGCCGCCGCGTCGCCGCGCACGAGGTCGCGTCGCAGCGCTGCCTCTGCGGCTTGCGTATTCGCCGGATGAACGGCCTGATCGATCATATGACCCTTCTAACCGGCATCTGGTTAATTCGAGGTTATCCGTCGCGCCGCCGCGGCAACACGAGTGCCGCAGCCGCGAGACCGGCCGAAAGAAGCCTGACGACAAGAAGAACCTGTCCGAAGCCCGAAGCGAATGCAAGGACCACGCCGAGCAATGCCCGGTCCGCAAAGAAACCGGCGAAGCGCCCGATGGCGATGCGTGGCAGCAGCACCAGAAGCATCATCAGAATTGCCGGAGTGCTCAGCCACGCCAGCACGGGTTCTCCTGGAAAGCGGGGCGTGTCCAACAGGATCAGCGCGGCGAAGGCCACGTCGACCAGCCAGACCAAGGCATCCGCGCGCGGGATCGCAGGACAAGCCTGTCCCAACGCATGTCGCTCCGCTGCGCGCAGCAGGCGACTGGCCTCCACCAGCAGCCATGCCACCGCCAGGAACGCGAAGGCGCACCACAACAATCCAAACCAGCCCGCCCCCACCGCGATGACGAGCGCGACCAGCACAGCTGCGGATACGACATTGCTGGCATTGCCTGCATGAAGCAGCGAAGAGCCAAAGCTCAGAACCGCGAAACGCGCGATAGCGCGCCCGGGAGTGCGCGGACCGTCCTGCACGAAACGCGTGCGCATCCACTCGTCTTCCAGTGCATAGGCTTCCGCCTCGCTGCGTACCATGCGCCAGCCAGAACCGGCGCGGGCTGCCGCCGGCACCTCGTGCATGGCGATACCGGACTGAAGTGCAATGCGTGTCAGCGCCGAAATAGCGTCCACGTCGAGCGGTAATTCGTGCAGCCGCTCGACCAGTGTACCCGGTACACGCATCAGTCCCGCCGTGGCGCGGTTGATGTCGATGCGCTCAAAACCTGCCGCAAGAGCGCCCTCGACCGGCTGGACCAGCACGACGGGAGCCCGCCCCTCCAGCAAGCTGGCCGCAGCGGTAGGATCGGCGAAAAGGCCCTCCGAAACCGCGATCAGTTCATCTCCGGCCGTAACCAGCCCGGCAAGTTGTCCGGCTCCGGTCGCGATGGCGAACTGTAGTCCGGCGTCCTCCGCATCATGCTGAAGCGCGATAAGTTCCGGGGAGGTGCCGCGCGCCATGCAGATGACACGCTGGCATTCGAGCGCAAGCGCCATGCCGAGCTGATGCTGCGCGACGCTCGCGCCCGCAACGCGCAGGAATGCGCGCGGGAACGGCTGCCCCGACGCCGCGGGCTCCGTCATGGCCAACAATGCTATGCGCAAATTCGAAACTCCAGCACCCCGGCAAGATGTAGGCAGGTCCACGCCAAGTGCCAAGCCAAAGCGGCGGATCAGGTTCCGGAAAACTCCGTCAGATAGGACTTGAGGCGACGCACCACGGTCGGTTCGCCTGGTGCAGCGTCCAGCGCATCCTGCGCCATTTCCAGCAATCGCATCGAATGGAAGCTCGCGGCAAGGCCCTTCAACCGCGTGGCGGCGATCACCCAGTTGCCGTCGCAGCGGGCCCGCTCCAGCAGATCAACCTGCCGGCCGACCCCCTCGATATAGGCCGCGCGCAACTCCGCGATCAGCACGGGGTCGCCACCCGCCGCAGCGGCAAGAGTGGCTTCGAGGGCTCCAGCTTCATACGCCATTTCCCCAGCTTAATCTCGGAAGTCTTAAACCGGGGTTTATCGGCCCGGTGCACGTGGTATTCTCGCCGGATGGTTGGGGAAAACAGGATCATCGCATTCGGCGCAGGCAACGGCGAGACGTCGGAGGCCGATGCGCCGGCAATCGCGGCCGAATCAGCAATCGAGACGGAAGCGTCCGAAACCTGGGACGACGCCTGGGTTGCGTCCGATGGCGGCGAGGAGCTGGTCGCATCGGCTTCCGGCAACGAATGGCTCGCGCCCGCCGTAGCCGGAGCTCTCATTGTCGCATGGAGCGGTCTGTTCGTCTTCGCTAGCCTGCCCGCATTCAGAACGGGCCTGCCTTTGGCCGAGATTCCGGCGCTCGTTATGCAGTGGAGCGTGCCCGTCCTGTTGATCGGCCTCGGTTGGCTGATCACGATGCGTCACAGCACGCGCGAGGGTCGACGCTTCGGCCACGTCGCTCACGCACTTTCGACCGAATCGGCCCTCCTCGAACGACGACTCACCACCGTGAACCGCGAACTGAGCCTGGCCCGAGAGTTCATCGCAGCCCAGACGCGCGACCTCGAAACGCTGGGACGCCTCGCCGCCGAACGCCTTTCCCAGAATGCCGAGCGCCTGCAGGAACTCGTGCGTGACAATGGCGCGCGCGTCGATTCGATCAGTTCAGTCAGCACCGCAGCCCTCGACAACATGGAGAAGCTGCGCGGCCAACTGCCGGTCATTGCCAGCTCGGCAAAGGATGTAACCAACAACATCGCCAATGCCGGCCGCACTGCTCATGCCCAGCTCGAGGACATGATCAACGGCTTCAACCGACTGAACGAGTTCGGTTCGGCCAGCACCCGTCAGGTTTCGGTATTGCGCGATCAGGTCAACGAGACGCTCGACGGCTTCAACGCGCGCAGCGAGCAGCTCGAACAGGTCGTAGCCGCACGCTTCATCGCGCTCGACGAGCGCGGTGAGGATTTCCGCAACCGCCTCGACAAGCATGAGATCAATGCGCTCGCGGCGATTCGTACCCGCGCCAAGGCGCTGACGGACGAAATCGACCAGGGGCGTCAGCAGCTGGACAGGCAAGAGGCGGAAAGCCTCACTTCGTTGCGCGCCCGCCTCAGCGCTCTGCGTGACGAAAGCGATGTCGTCTCGCGCGCCTTGCGACAGGCCGAAGAGCGCGCAACGGCGAATTTGCGGGCTTCGCTATCCGAACTGTCCGAGGAGCAGACGGCCGCCGGTATCGCCATTGCCGAGGCCCAGCAGACCGCGATCGAAGCGCTCGAAGGGCGCCTTGCCGGGATCGCGACGGATGCGTGCCAGATCGATGAGTCGATCGGCCTGCGCGCTGAGCGCCTGGCCATGGAGGCCGAGGAGCGGCAGTCACGCCAGGTCGAGCAGGAACGCCACGCCATCGCCCGCATCGATCATATGCTGGGCGAACTTGACGCATCGATTGCCGAACGTCTGGAACGTCACCGCATTCAGGCCGCCGCCCTTGCCGAACGTGCGGCCGCAGTGACCGGGGAACTTGGCCGCTTTGAGGCTCGCATCGAAACCATCACCGCGCAGACCGGGGAAGTCGAAGATCGCCTTTCGACCAGCCTCTCGGTGCTGACCGACCGTCTGACGGCCGCGCGCGCGACACTGGCGGCGACCGACACCGAAGTGGAAAAACTTACCGAGGATAGCGTTCGCCTGCTGGAACTGATCCAGGCGAGCGCCCGCCAGACCGGCAGCACGCTCCCCGAGGCGCTCGCCGTATCGGAAGATCGCCTCCGCCGAATTCAGGACGGGCTCGGCGCGGTTCTGGCGCAACTGCGTGAAGCCGCGCAGGGTGGCGAGGACGTTGCCGCCGAAATCGGGGTATCGGGGCGCGATCTCGATGCGCTCATAGGCGGCCTCACTCAGGCGCAGGCTCAGATCTCGGCGCGTGGAGCGGATCATGCCGCGCTGCTCGGACGGCTTCAGGACACGCTCGGCGAGATCGACACGGCCACCCAGACCGCTGCGGACAAGGCAGGCGGCGCGCTGATCGGTGCACTCGCCGCCTTGGGTACGACCCTCGACGAGACGGTTTCCGCGATCGAGGAAGACAGCGCCGAACGCATCACGCGGATCGCCGAGACCTTGGCCGACGAGAGCGCCGCAGCCATTGAAAAGGCCATGCGTGGCAAGGTCGCGGAAATCTCGGGCCAGCTCGAACAAGCGGTAGCCCATGCCTCGGGCGTCACCCGTGAAGCGACGACCCAGCTGCGCGAGCAGATCACCAAGGTCGACGATCTCGTCGGCAATCTCGAGGGCCGCGTCACGCAGGCCCGCGAGAAGGCCGAGGAGCAAGTCGACAACGACTTCGCCCGCCGCGCCGCCTTCATCACGGAATCGCTCAATTCGAACGCGATCGACATCGCTACGGTGCTGTCGAGTGACATCGCCGACAGCGCCTGGGCCGCCTACTTGCGCGGTGATCGAGGCATTTTCACCCGTCGAGCCGTGAGCCTCCTCGATGCAGGAGAAATCAAGGCAATCCAGCAGATCTTCGAGCGCGACGATGCCTTCCGCGCCAACGTCAGCCGATACATCCACGACTTCGAGTCGATCCTGCGGCAGGTCCTCTCGACCCGCGACGGCAATGCGCTGGGCGTGACGCTCCTGTCCTCGGACATGGGCAAGCTCTACGTGGCACTTGCGCAAGGCATCGAGCGCCTGCGCGGCTAAGTTTGGCCCCGGAACGCGATTGCATTCAATCGCGTTCCGGCCCCTACGGCTGAATGATCAATTCGCATCCCGGTAGACCGCACCGACATGCGCCGCGCCCCGGGCTGAGGCAAGTTTCTCCTGCCTTTCCCGCTCGCGATAGGCAGCACGCTGTTCGTCAGTGCGCTCGCCATGGCAAGCGGGACAACTCACACCGATCTCGTAGAATTCGGATTTCCTGTCCTCCGCACTGATCGGGCGGCGACAGGCGTGGCACAGTTCGTAGCTGCCCTGGACCAGTCCGTGCCCGATGGTCACGCGCTGATCGAAGACGAAGCATTCGCCCTCCCACAAGCTCTGCTCCTGCGGCACGGTTTCCAGATATTTCAGAATCCCGCCCTTGAGGTGATAGACCTCCTCGACGCCTTCTTGCTTGAGGAAAGCCGTCGACTTCTCGCAGCGGATGCCGCCGGTACAGAACATCGCCACCTTCGGCGGCTTCCCCTGCCCCAGCAACCTCTCGCGCTCGGCGCGGAACCATTCGGGAAACTCCCGAAATGTCTCGGTTTGAGGGTCGATCGCTCCGGCGAAAGTACCTACCGCCACTTCGTAGTCGTTGCGAGTATCGATCACGATCGTATCCGGATCGGAGATCAGTGCATTCCAGTCCTGCGGCTCGACGTACGTGCCCACGGTCGCCAACGGATCGATATCCGGCTGCCCCATCGTTACGATCTCGCGCTTGATCCGCACTTTCATACGATGGAACGGCATGTGCGGCGCGTCGGAGAACTTGACGTCCACCCCGGCGCAGCCCGGTAGTCCGCGCACATGCGCAACGATCGCGGCGACGCCCGCCTCGGTCCCGGCGATAGTCCCGTTGATCCCCTCACCCGCCAGCAGCAGCGTGCCGCGAATGCCGTGCGTGTGACACAGTGCCTCGAGCGGCATCTTCAGCTCGGCGGGGTCGTCGAAACGGGTGAAGCAGTAAAGCGCCGCCACGCACAGACGCCGCGCGTTGGTATCCAGTGGTTCCATGGCGTGCCTCTAGCGCGGAACGACGCCAAAGCCAAAGCTCAGTAGCCGAGATCCTTGACCGGCGGCGTCCCGAACAGGTTCACGTCGTCCACGGTGATCCACCCGTTCGCATAATTGGCGTAGTAGAGCCCGAAAAGCACCACCGCCACGATGGTCGCCCGCCGGGCGACCAGCTTCGGGCGGAAGTTCACCGGCGCGCTGGTGGCGTGGCCCTTCTCGATGACATGGCCCTCCACCTCGTCCGGCGTGCGCAGCCCGACAGGGAGGACAACGAACGCACTCAGCACCCAGAACAGCGCATAGATCGCGATCATGGAGGTCCAGTTCATCGCCATCGCATCAATCCTCCAGCAGCAGCACCTGCACTTGCGGCTTCTTGCCCGACCAGCGGGTCGCGGCGCGGCGCGCGGCAAGGCGCGCGGCTTCGGAGCGCGTATCGCGATCCGCCTTGCCCGCGCGCTTCAGCGCCTCGGCAACATCGCGCCTGGCTTCCTCGACGAACCCGGCGTAGTCCTCGTCGAGCGGCAGGCCCAGCGCGGAAATCTCGACATGGCCCTTGCGATCGGCCGCCACCGAGACGACGCCGTTGAAGGCGATACGACGGCGCATGATGATCGCCTCGCCGTCAGCGGGCGCGATGATGTCGCCGTCGAGCACCAAACGGCCCGCGCGCACTTCGCCGAACTTGCCCGGATGATTGGGCGCAAGACGCACGAGATCGCCGTTCTTCTGGAAGATCGCCTTGGGAATGCCGCTGGCAACGCCGAGGCGAGCTTGTTCCTTCATGTGGCGGATTTCGCCATGCACCGGCAGCAGGATCTGCGGTCTGATCCACGAATAGAGCGCTTCCAGTTCCGGCCGGCCCGGATGGCCGGAGACGTGTATTTCGCTCTGGCGGTCGGTGACGACGATGACGCCCTGCTCCGCCAGACGGTTCTGGATGCGGCCGATCTGGATTTCGTTGCCGGGGATCTGGCGGCTGGAGAACAGCACCACGTCGCCCTTGTCGAGCTTGATCGGATGGTTGCCCTCGGCCACGCGGGCGAGTGCCGCGCGCGGTTCCCCCTGCCCCCCGGTGGCAACGATAAGCACGTCGCCGCGCGGCAGGTCCATCGCGGTGTCGGGATCGACGAGGTCGGGCAAGTCCTTGAGATAGCCGCAGGACTGGCCGGTCTGGATGATGCGGTCGAGCGAGCGGCCCGCGACGCACAGCTGGCGGCCGGTCTTCTTCGCGACATCGCCCAGCGTCTGCAGGCGCGCGACGTTGGAGGCGAAAGTCGTCACCAGCACGCGGCGGCCCTTGTGCTTCTTCACTTCGGCCAGCAGGCCCCGGTAGACGTCACCTTCCGAACCCGAAGCCTCGGGGTTGAACACGTTGGTGGAATCGCAGACGAGCGCCAGCACGCCCTCGTCACCGATGGCGGTCAGTTCAGCCTGCGTTGCCGGGGTGCCGACTTGCGGCTCGTCGTCCAGCTTCCAGTCGCCGGTGTGGAAGATGCGGCCATAAGGCGTCTCGATCAGCAGCGCGTTGCCTTCGGCGATCGAGTGCGCCAGTGGGACGTAGCGGATGCCGAACGGGCCGATCTGGAAGTTCTCCAGGTCATCGACCACGTTGAGTTCGACCCGGTCGAGGATGCCCGCCTCTTCCAGCTTGGCGGCAACCAGCTTGGCGGTAAACGGCGTCGCATAAAGCGGCACGCCCAGTTCCTCGGCGAAGTAGGGCACCGCGCCGATGTGGTCTTCATGGGCATGGGTCAGGACGATGCCGAGCAGGTTCTCGCGCTCGTTCTCGATGAATTCGAGGTCGGCGAAGACCAGGTCGACGCCGGGGTATTCGTTACCGGAGAACGTCATCCCCAGATCGACCATCAGCCATTTGCCCTGACAGCCATAGAGATTGACGTTCATGCCGATTTCGCCCGAACCGCCGAGCGCACAAAATAGAAGTTCCTTACCGGGAATCACTTAGAAGCTGCCCTTTCGGCAATGATGGCGAGGCCGTCGATCGTGAGATCGGCGTCGACCGCGTCGAAGATATTGGTGGCCTCGTCGAACAGGACGGCAAGGCCGCCCGTGGCGATGACCTTGGCGGGGCGGCCGATCTCGGCGCGGATGCGGGCGATCAGGCCCTCCATCATCGCGACGTAGCCCCAGAAGACGCCGATCAGCATCTGGTCCTCGGTGTTGCGGCCGACGACGCTGGTGCTCTTGGGCGCGGCGATGGCGATGCGCGGCAGCTTGGCCGTATTGCCCACCAGCGCATCGAGCGAGAGGTTGATGCCCGGCGCGATGATGCCGCCCTTGTAGGCGCCGTTGAAGTCTATCACGTCGAAGGTGGTCGCGGTGCCGAAATCGACGACGATGAGGTCGCCCGCATGCTTGTCGTGCGCGGCGATGGCGTTCACCGCCCGGTCGGCGCCGAGCGAACTGGGCTGTTCCACGTCGATGTCGATGCCGTACTCGGCCTTGCCCTGCCCGGCGATCAGCGGTTCGATCTCGAAGTAATGGCGGGCCAGTATCTCGAGGTTGTGCAGCGCGCGGGGGACAACGGTAGAAATCACGATCTGCGTGACTTCCTGCGCCTTCACGCCGCGAATGGCGAGCAGTTGCATCAGCCAGACGGCATATTCGTCGCCCGTGCGGCGCGGATCGGTGGCGATGCGCCAGCGGCCCTTGATCGTGCGACCTTCCAGCAGCGCGAAGACGACATTGGTATTGCCGGCGTCGATAGCGAGCAGCATGCTCTTTCAGTTCCTCATACGAGCAGGACGTCACCCGCGTGGATCGTCCGGATCGATCCGTCAAGCAGGGCGACGCAGAGGTTTCCGTCCTCCGCCAGTCCCGCGAACGCACCTTCGACCGCGTCTTCACCGGGCGGAAGCACCCGAAGCGGGGTTCCCTGCGGGTGCGCCGCACTCTGCCAGCGACGCAGCAGCGGGGCAAGGCCGACCGAGCGCCAGCGCTGCAGTTCGGTGTCGAAGCTGGTTGCCAGAGCCTCGGCGAAGGCATCGCGGCTCGGAGCCAGATCGCCGAGCGCAGCGGTCTGGCGGCCCGGGACTTCGGGCGCATGGACGAGGTTCACGCCGATCCCGACGATGACCACGCCTGATACCATTTCCAGCAGGATGCCCGCGACCTTGGCTTCGTGAAGCAGCAGATCGTTCGGCCACTTGAGCATCAAGCCGGAACTGACGAAGCGGGACAGCGCCTCATGAACCGCAAGGCCCGTCAGCAGCGCCAGCGTGGCAGGCGACGGGTCGCCCGGCGCGATGCGCACCACGGTCGAGCCCATGAAGTTACCGGCACCGTCATCCCAGACGCGGCCGAGGCGCCCCCTGCCCGCATTCTGCCGGTCCGCAACGAGCCAGCGGCCCTCTGGCAGGTATTCACCGCCGGAGAGCCGCTGCGCGAGATCCTGATTCGTGGACCCCGTTTCTGCTACGATTTCGATCAAAGCGTGTGGAACAGCGCAGTCGCGGCGGTATCCGTCAGGCCCTGCAGCCATCCGCTCAGCAGATAGCCCAGCGGCGAGATGAACAGGCAGGTCACGCCGAGGATCGCCTTGTGCCACACGTCGCTCTTCCACTTGATGGCATCGACCGGCTCATCGAAGTAGATGACCTTGACGACCTTCAGGTAGTAGAACGCGCCGATCACCGAGGCCGCGAAACCGATCGCCGCAAGCGGCATCATGTTAGCATCGACGGCAGCCTTGAAGACCAGGAACTTGCCCCAGAAGCCGAACATCGGCGGGATACCGGCAAGGCTGAACATCACGAATGCCAGCGCGGCGGCAAGGCCCGGACGGGTGCGCGAGAGACCCGCGTACTGGCCGATTTCCTCGACGTTCTCGCCATTTTCGTCCCGCAGCATCAGCACGGTGACGAAGCCCGCGACGGTCATCGCGACGTAGATCACGAGGTAGAACAGCATCGCCGAAGCACCCTGCGGGTTCGCCGCAGCGAGGCCCACGAGGATGAAGCCGACGTTGTTGATCGACGAATAGGCCATCAGGCGCTTGATGTTCTTCTGGCCGATCGCACCCAGCGCACCAACCACGATCGAGGCAAGCGCCACGAAGACGATGATCTGGCGCCATGCGTCCGACTGGTCGCCGAACGCATCCAGCATCACGCGCATGGTCAGGCCGATGGCCGCGACCTTGCCCGAAGTGGCGAAGAACTTCGTCACCGGGGTCGGCGCGCCTTCGTAGACGTCCGGCGTCCACATGTGGAACGGCACGGCGCTGATCTTGAAGGCGAGGCCCGCCAGCATGAAGACGATGCCGAACAGTGCGCCGTTGGACAGACCACCGCTAAGCGCCGCATTGATGCCCGCGAACGAGGTGGTGCCGGTGAAGCCGTAAGTCAGGCTCATGCCGAACAGCAGGATGCCCGAGGCCAGCGCGCCCAGCACGAAGTACTTGAGGCCCGCTTCCGCCGAGCGTCCGTCGGTCCGCACGAAGGCGGCCAGCACGTAAGCGGCCAGCGAGTTCATTTCGAGGCCGATGTAGAGCGCCAGCAGATCGCCCGCCGACACCATCATGCCGCTGCCGACCGCCGCGAAGATCACGAGGATCGGGAACTCGGCCCGCATCGCGCCGAGGCGCTCGAAGAAGGCAGGCGCGACGACGAGCGTGGCGGCCGCCGAAAGGTAGATCAGGATCTTGCCGAAGGCCGAGAAGGCATCGGCGTGAACCTGGCCGAAGAAGGCGGAGTAGTCCGGGCCCATGTGGCCGCCGCACAGCGCGGGGGCGACGAGGAACGCGGCGCCGACCAGCGCCGTGACGGCGAGGATCGAGATCAGGCGGCTTGCCTTGTCGCCACCCCAGGCGGCGATCAGAAGCAGGATCAGACCTGCAATGCTCAGCGTTTCTTCCGGCGCGATTAAGCGCAGGGAGTGCGACCAGTCCATCAGTGTGACCCCCCATGCGCAGCGGCTTCTTCGTGCGCAGGCTTAGCTTTTCCAGGTGTAGGCGCGCTGTCACCGGCCGGCTTGGCACGGGCGAGGCGCGCGTCGAGCGCGGCGATGTCGGCACGCATCGGAGCGATGAAGCTCTCGGGGTAGACGCCCATCCACAGCGCGGCGAGCGCAAGCGGGATGACCATCGCCAGTTCGCGGGCGTCGAGGTCGGGCATCGCGGCGGCATCGGCGTTCTTCTGCTCGCCGAACACGACCCGGCGGTAGAGGTACAGCATGTACGCCGCGCCCAGGATGATGCCGGTGGTGCAGATCAGCGCCGTCCAGGTCGAGACCTGATAGATGCCGCCGAGGCTCAGGAATTCACCGACGAACCCGCTGGTGCCCGGCAGGCCGATCGAGGCCATCGTGAACAGCAGGAAGAACACGGCGTAGCGCGGCATGTTGATCGCGAGGCCGCCGTAACGGCTGATCTCGCGGGTGTGCAGACGGTCGTAGATGACGCCGACGCACAGGAACAGCGCGCCTGCGACCAGACCGTGGCTGAGCATCACCAGCATCGAGCCTTCGAGGCCCTGCACGTTGAAGGCGAACAGGCCGATGGTGACGATCGCCATGTGCGCAACCGACGAATAGGCGATCAGCTTCTTCATGTCGCTCTGCACCAGCGCGATCAGCGAGGTGATGACGACGGCGGCCATCGACAGGCCCCACACCAGTGGGCCGAAATAGACCGAGGCTTCGGGGAACATCGGGAGCGAGAAGCGGATGAAGCCGTAGCCGCCCATCTTCAGCAGCACGCCTGCCAGGATGACCGAGCCGCCCGTGGGCGCCTGAACGTGCGCTGCCGGAAGCCAGGTGTGGACCGGCCACATCGGCATCTTCACCGCGAAGCTGGCGAAGAAGGCGAGCCACAGCCAGGTCTGGACCTGCGGATCGAAGTCGTAGGCCATCAGCGTCGGGATGTCGCTGGTCCCGGCGGTGTGGACCATCCACAGCATCGCGACGAGCATCAGCACCGAGCCGAGCAGCGTGTAGAGGAAGAACTTGTACGAAGCGTAGATGCGGTCCGCACCGCCCCAGATGCCGATGATAAGGTACATCGGGATCAGGCCGGCTTCGAAGAACATGTAGAACAGGTACATGTCCTGCGCCATGAACACGCCGAGCATGAACACTTCGACGAGCAGGAAGGCGGCCATGTATTCGCCCACGCGCTTTTCGATCGAGCGGCTCGCGCCGATGCAGATCGGCATGAGGAAGACCGAGAGCATGATGAGCAGCAGGGCGATGCCGTCGATGCCGAGGGCGTAAGTGAAGCCCGAGAAGATGTTCAGGCGCTCGGTGAACTGCCACTGGGCGCCGCCCACGTCGAAGTTCATCCACAGGGCGATGCCGAGGACGAGATCGACGAGGGTTGCGAGCAGCGCGACAGTGCGCGCCGCTTTCGCTTCGAGGAAGAGGCATGCCAGTGCGCCGAGGAGCGGCACCAGCAGCATCAGGCTGAGGATCGGAAAACCAGTCATCATCTTATCCCGCGATCACCCAGCTGATGGCGCCGACAAGGCCCAGCAGCATGACAAGAGCGTAGCTGTAGAGATAGCCCGATTGGACTTTCTGCGCGTAAGTCGAACCCTTGGCGACGACAGCCGCCGCACCGTCGGGACCGAAGCGGTCGATCACGCCGATGTCGAGCACCTTCCAGAAAACGCCGCCCAGCCAGAAGGCAGGCTTGACGAAGATCGTGTTGTAGAGCTCGTCGAACATCCACTTGCGGTAGACGAAGGTGTGGACCGGGCCGAGCTGGTCGGCGACCGCCTTCGGGAACGCGGTGTTCTTGATGTAGCCGTACCAGGCGGTGACGAAGCCGATGGCCATGACCGTGAACGGCGCCCACTTCACCCACATCGGAACACCGTGCATGGCGTGGATCAGGTGCTCGTCGAAGACCAGCGCGCCCTTCCAGAACTCGCCCTCGCCTTCGGAGACGAAGGCATGGTTGAAGACGAAACCGGCAGCGACTGCGCCGACCGACAGGATCAGCAGCGGCAGCAGCATCACCAGCGGGCTTTCGTGCGGGTGATAGCCACCCGTGCCGTCGCCATGGTCGCCGTAGTCCGGACCGCGCATGCCGAGGTCGGCAGGTGCGTGAGCGTGGTCATCGTGAGCGTGGTCGTCATGAGCGTGCGCATCATCGTGATGATCGTCATGACCGTGGCCATGCGCGTCATGAACGGCGTGCTGGACGTGCTCCGACTGGTTCCAGCGCGGCTTGCCGAAGAAGGTCAGGAAGACCAGGCGCCACGAATAGAAGCTCGTCATGAGTGCGGCGAAGATACCCATCCAGAAGGCGAAAGTGCCCACCTGGCTGCCCGAACCGAAGGCCGCTTCGAGGATCGCGTCCTTCGAATAGAAGCCCGCGAAGCCGATCACGCCGGCAATGCCGACACCGGTGATGGCCAGCGTACCCGCCGTCATCGTCCAGAAAGTGATCGGGATCTTCTTACGCAGACCGCCGTAGAAGCGCATGTCCTGCTCATGGTGCATCGCATGGATGACCGAACCGGCGCAGAGGAACAGCAGGGCCTTGAAGAAGGCGTGCGTGAACAGGTGGAACATCGCCGCGCCGAACGCGCCCGAACCGGCCGCGAAGAACATGTAACCCAGCTGCGAACAGGTCGAATAGGCGATGACGCGCTTGATGTCCCACTGCGTGCAGCCGATCGTGGCGGCGAAGAAGCAGGTGCAGGCACCGATCACGGCGACGACGTGCATCGCGGTCTCGCTCTGCTCGAACATCGGCGAGAGACGGCAGACCATGAAGACGCCCGCGGTGACCATGGTGGCCGCGTGGATCAGCGCCGACACCGGGGTCGGGCCTTCCATCGCGTCGGGAAGCCAGGTGTGCAGGCCAAGCTGCGCCGACTTGCCCATCGCGCCCACGAACAGCAGCAGGCACAGCACCGTCATGGTGTCGAACCGGTGGCCGAGGAAGCCGATGGTCGAACCGGCCATCGACGGCGCGGCATGCAGGATCTCGGGGATCGAGACAGTGCCGAACACCAGATACGTACCGAAGATGCCGAGCATGAAGCCGAGGTCGCCCACGCGGTTGACCACGAAGGCCTTGATCGCGGCGGCGCCGGCCGAAGGCTTGCGGAACCAGAAGCCGATCAGGAGGTACGAGGCCAGGCCCACGCCTTCCCAACCGAAGAACATCTGCACCAGGTTGTCCGCCGTCACCAGCATGAGCATGGCGAAAGTGAACAGCGAGAGGTACGCGAAGAAGCGCGGCTGATCCGGCTCCTCGCTCATGTAGCCCCACGAATAGAGGTGCACGAGCGCCGAGACCGAAGTGATGACCACGAGCATGACGGCGGTGAGCGTATCCACGCGCAGCGCCCAGTCGAAGGTCATCGTGCCCGAAGCGACCCACTTCAGGACCGGGAAGACGCTGGCTTCAGCGCTGCCGGTCAGGAAGGCAATGAAGATCGGCCAGGACAATCCGCAGGCGATGAACAGCGCGCCGGTCGTCAGCACCTTGGGCACGACGAAGCCGAGCGACTTGTTCGCGAACCCGGCAAGGATCGACGCCAGCAGCGGCAGAAAGACGATGAGGTAGATCGACACGGACTTACCCCTTCATCCGGTTGACGTCGTCGACGGCGATGGTGCCGCGGCCACGGAAGTAGATCACGAGGATAGCAAGCCCCACTGCGGCCTCGCCCGCAGCCACCGTCAGCACGAACATGGCGAAGATCTGGCCAGTCAGGTCGTGCAGGAAGGCGCTGAACGCGACGAGGTTGATGTTCACCGCAAGCAGGATCAGTTCGATCGACATCAGGATGACGATGATGTTCTTGCGGTTGATGAAGATGCCGAGGACGCCGAGCACGAAGAGGATCGAGCTCACGACCACGTAATGTTCGACGCCGATCACAGCGAGACCCCCTTGCCGATTTCAGGCTTGACGTTGACCGTCGCGTCCTGCGGACGGCGCTGGTTCTGCTTGCTGATCTTCTGGCCGCGCGTGTCGTTACGCTGGCGATGGGTCAGCACGATGGCACCGATCATGGCGACGAGCAGGATGACGCCCGCGGCCTCGAACAGGAACAGGTAGCGGCTGTAGAGCAGTCCGCCGATCGCCTCGATGTTCGAGAGACCCGGCGCGGTAGCGGCAGTACCGTCCGGCGTACCCAGTTCCAGGTTACCGGCGCGGTAGGCACCGACGCCCAGCACGATCTCGGCCAGCAGCACGATCGCCACCAGCGCCCCGAACGGGAAGTAGCGGACGAAACCGGCGCGCAGTTCGGCGAAGTCGATGTCGAGCATCATGACGACGAACAGGAACAGCACCGCGACCGCACCAACGTAGACGATGACCAGCAGCGCCGCGATGAACTCGGCGCCAGTCAGCACCATCAGGCCGGCGGCGTTGAAGAACGCCAGGATCAGCCAGAGCACCGAATGCACCGGGTTGCGCGAGAGGATGGTGATGGCGCCGGAGGCCACCGTCATCACCGCGAAGAGGTAGAAGGCGATAATATGGATCATGGGAAGCCGTTTCCTTGCGCGCGCCGGTTAACGGTACGGCGCGTCGGCTTCAAGGTTCGCGGCGATAGCACGCTCCCACTTGTCCCCGTTCGCCAGCAGCTTGGCCTTGTCGTAAAGCAGTTCTTCGCGCGTTTCGGTCGCGTATTCGAAGTTCGGCCCTTCGACGATGGCATCGACCGGGCAGGCTTCCTGGCAGAAGCCGCAGTAGATGCACTTGGTCATGTCGATGTCGTAGCGCGTGGTGCGGCGCGAACCGTCGACGCGGGGCGCCGCCTCGATGGTGATCGCCTGCGCCGGACAGATCGCCTCGCACAGCTTGCACGCGATGCAGCGTTCCTCGCCGTTGGGATAACGGCGCAGGGCGTGCTCGCCGCGGAAGCGGGGCGAAAGCGGGTTCTTCTCGAACGGGTAGTTGATCGTCGCCTTGGGCTTGAAGAAATACTTCAAGGTTAGCCAGTGCGCCTTCACGAACTCCCAGAGCGTGAAGCTCTTGATGAGGTATGCGACGGTCATGCGAAGTGTCCGGTAGCCATGAGGTAGCCGCTGACGATCACGACGAAAGCGAGCGAAACGGGGAGGAAGACCTTCCAGCCCAGGCGCATCAGCTGGTCGTAACGGTAACGCGGCACCGTCGCCTTGACCCAGCTGAACACGAAGAAGAAGAAGAAGATCTTGAGCAGGAACCACACGAAGCCCGGGATCAGGTACAGAACCGGGATATCGAGCGGCGGCAGCCAGCCACCCCAGAACAGCGTCGCGTTGAGCGCGCACATCAGGAGCACGTTGGCATATTCACCCAGCCAGTAGGCGGCGAAGGCCATCGACGAATATTCGGTCTGGTAACCGGCGACGAGTTCGGATTCCGCTTCGGTAAGATCGAACGGCGCGCGCTGCGTTTCCGCAAGGCTCGACACCAGGAACATCACCCACATCGGGAACAGCAGCGGGTTCGCGACGAAACCGTTGATGATGCCGAGGACGTGTCCCTTCTGCGCCAGGACGATGCCGTTCATGTTGAACGTGCCCGACCACAGAACGACGCAGATCAGGATGAAGCCGATCGAGACTTCGTACGAGATCATCTGCGCCGAAGCGCGCATTGCCGAGAAGAACGGGTACTTCGAGTTCGAAGCCCAGCCTGCCATGATCGTGCCGTAGACGCCGAGCGAGCTGATCGCGAGAACGTAGAGCAGACCGATGTTGATGTTGGCGAGGATCGCGTTCGAGTTGAACGGGATCACCGCCCAGGCCATCAGCGCCACGGTGAAGGTGACGACCGGCGCGATCAGGAAGATGCCCTTGTTCGCAGCGGAAGGAATGATGGTTTCCTGAAGGAAGACCTTCAGACCGTCCGCGAAGGACTGCAGCAGACCGAACGGACCGACGACGTTGGGACCACGGCGCAGAGCCATGGCGGCCCAGATCTTGCGGTCGACGTAGATGATCATCGCGACGGCCAGCATCAGCGGCAGTGCGATCAGCAGGATGCCGCAGATGGTGGAGAGCAGCCATGCCCCTTCGAAGGGCATGCCGAGGGATTGGAAGAACGAAGTCATTCCGCGGCCTCCGCGAACTCTTCACCGTGCAGCAGCTCGGCCGAGCAACGCTGCATCGTCGCGCTGGCGCGCGCGATCGGGTTGGTCATGTAGAAGTCCTTGATCGGATAGGCGATCGCGCCCGAAGCCGAACCGCCGCCCGCCGGGAGCGCAGCGCCGTAGTCGGCCAGCCCCTCGACGCCGAGCGCCGGGACTGCCGAAACCATGGCGGCGCGAAGCTGGTCGAAGCTGTCGAAGCCGACCGAGACGCCGAAGGCGTCAGCCAGAGCACGCAGGATCGTCCAGTCCTCACGCGCATCGCCGGGCGCGAAGACGGCCTTGTCGGCGAACTGCACTCGGCCTTCGGTGTTGACGTAAGTGCCTGCCTTCTCGGTGTAGGCCGAAGCGGGCAGGATCACGTCGGCAGCGTGCGCCGCCTTGTCACCGTGATGGCCGATGTAGACGATCATCGAGTCCGCGAACTTCGTATAGTCCACTTCGTCGGCGCCGAGCGAGATCAGCACCTTGGGCTTGGCGGCGGCCAGGTCGGCGATGCCGCCCTTCTGCGCGTAGCCCAGCATCAGGCCGCCCATGCGCGAAGCCGCCATGTGCAGGACGTTGAAGCCGTTCCAGGCAGTGCCGTCTTCCAGGGTGCGGACGAGGTTGAACTGGCCCGCCAGAGCGAGACCGGCTTCCAGACCACCACGGCCCAGAGCCGCGCCGCCCAGGATCACCGCCGGACGCTTGGCGCCCGAAAGCGCGTCCGAAACGTGACCCGGCAGGTTGCCGATCAGCGAAAGGTCTTCGCCGATGAACTCGCCGCCGAAGGTGGTTTCCCATTCGGGACCGATGAGGAACACCTTCGCGCCGCGCTTCACGGCCTTGCGCAGACGGACGTTGACCGTCGGCGCTTCCCAGCGAACCATCGAACCGACGATCAGGATGGCATCAGCCGTCTCGATGTCATTGAAGGTGGTGTTGAAGTTGACGGCGGCCAGGCTCGACGTGTCGTAGTCCATGCCGGTCTGGCGACCTTCGAGCAGGGTCGAGCCGAGCGCGCCGACGAGCGCCTTGGCAGCGAACATCGTCTCGCAATCGACCATGTCGCCCGCGACAGCCGCGATCGAGGCGCCGGGGTTCAGGGTCGACAGCGCGGCGAAAGCCTCATTCCAGGTGGCCTGGACCAGCTTGCCGTCACGGCGCAGGAACGGCTTGTCGAGGCGGCGGCGGGTCAGGCCGTCGACCTGGAAGCGCGCCTTGTCGCTCAGCCATTCCTCGTTGACGTCGTCGTTGTTGCGCGGAAGCGCGCGGAGCACTTCGCGGCCGCGCGCGTCGATGCGGATGTTGGCGCCGGTCGCGTCCGAGACGTCGATCGAGAGCGTCTTCTTAAGCTCCCAGGGACGCGCTTCGAACGCATAAGGACGGCTGGTGAGCGCGCCGACCGGGCAGAGGTCGATCACGTTGGCCGACATCTCATGATGCGCGGCCTTCTCCAGATAGGTCGTGATCTGCATCGTCTCGCCGCGATAGAGCGCGCCGATCTCGTCCACGCCGGCGATCTCTTCCGAGAAGCGCACGCAGCGGGTGCAGTGGATGCAGCGCGTCATCGTGGTCTTGATGAGCGGGCCCATGTACTTCTCGGTCACCGCGCGCTTGTGCTCGTGATACCGCGAACCGCCGCGACCGTAAGCGACCGACTGGTCCTGCAGGTCGCACTCGCCGCCCTGATCGCAGATCGGGCAGTCGAGCGGGTGGTTGATGAGAAGGAATTCCATCACCCCTTCCCGCGCCTTCTTGACCATTTCGGAATCCGTACGGATTTCCTGGCCTTCGGTGGCGGGAAGCGCGCAGCTTGCCTGCGGCTTGGGCGGTCCGGGCTTCACTTCAACCAGGCACATGCGGCAGTTGCCGGCAATGCTCAGGCGCTCGTGATAGCAGAAGCGCGGGATTTCCTTGCCGGCGAGTTCGGCGGCCTGCAGCACGGTGGCGCCTGCAGGAACCTCGATCTCGACGCCGTCTACTTTTACCTTAGGCATTATTCTGCAGCCTCTTGCAGCGAGCCGTGGCGCGCTTCGATACGGCGCTCGATCTCGGGACGGAAGTGCTTGATGAGGCCCTGGATCGGCCACGCGGCGGCGTCGCCGAGCGCGCAGATCGTGTGACCTTCGACCTGCTTGGTGACCTGCTGCAGCATGTCGATTTCCTCGACATGCGCGTCGCCGGTGCGCAGGCGTTCCATTACGCGCCACATCCAGCCGGTTCCTTCGCGGCACGGGGTGCACTGGCCGCAGCTCTCGTGCTTGTAGAAGTACGAGAGGCGCGAAATGGCGCGAACGATGTCGGTGGACTTGTCCATGACGATGACAGCGGCGGTGCCGAGGCCCGAGCCAACCGCCTTGAGGCCGTCGAAGTCCATCGGCGCGTCCCAGATGTCAGCCGAGGGCACAAGCGGCACCGACGAACCGCCGGGGATCACCGCCAGCAGGTTGTCGCGGCCGCCGCGAATGCCGCCGCAATGCCGCTCGATCAGTTCGCTGAACGGGATCGACATCTCTTCCTCGACCACGCAGGGACGGTTCACGTGCCCGCTGATCTGGAAGAGCTTGGTGCCCTTGTTGTTCTCGCGCCCGAAGGAGGAGAACCACGAAGCGCCGCGACGCAGGATGGTGGGCGCAACCGCGATCGATTCCACATTGTTCACCGTGGTCGGGCAGCCGTAGAGGCCCGCGCCTGCCGGGAACGGCGGCTTCAGGCGGGGCTGGCCCTTCTTGCCTTCGAGGCTCTCGATCATCGCGGTTTCTTCGCCGCAGATGTAGGCGCCCGCACCGCGATGGACGAAGACGTCGAAGTCATAGCCCGAACCGGCGGCGTTCTTGCCGAGCAGGCCCGCCGCATAGGCTTCCTCACGCGCGGCGAAGAGCACTTCGGCCTCGCGGATGTATTCGCCGCGGATGTAGATGTAGGCCGCGCGCGCACCCATCGCGAAACCGGCCACCAGCGCGCCTTCGAACAGAAGGTGCGGATCGTGGCGCATGATCTCGCGGTCCTTGCACGAACCCGGCTCGGATTCGTCCGCGTTGATGACCAGGAAGCTGGGCTTGGGATTGCCGTTCTGATCGAGCGGCGGCTGCTTGGGCATGAAGGACCACTTCATGCCGGTGGGGAAGCCCGCACCGCCGCGACCACGCAGACCCGAAGCCTTCATCTCGTCGATGATGGCGTCACGGCCGCGCGCGATCAGGTCCTTGGTGTTGTCCCAGGCGCCGCGCGCCTGCGCTTCCTTCAGGTTCCACGGCTGGAAGCCGTAGAGGTTCGTGAAGATGCGATCCTTATCGAGGAGAGCCATTACCACTCGCTCCGATAGTCATGGTTTTCGGTCATCATGGCGACGAGGTTGGTCGGCTCACCCACCGGTTCCACGGTGTGACGGGCCGGGTCCTGCGTGCCCGCCTTCGGCGTCTCGCCGCGCGCCAGCGCATCAAGCACGGCGTTCAGGCGGTCCGAGGTCAGGTCCTCGTAGTTGTCGTCGTTGATCTGGACCATCGGAGCCGAGGCGCAGTTGCCCATGCACTCGACCTCGGTGAACGACCAGAGCCCGTCTTCCGAGATGTGGCCCTTCTTCATGCCGCGCGACTTGCAGGTCGCCAGCAGATCGTCCGAACCGCGCAGCATGCACGGCGTGGTGCCGCAGACCTGCACATGGAAACGGCCGATCGGCGCGATGTTATACATCGTGTAGAACGAGGCGACCTCGACCACGCGGATGATCGGCATGTCGAGCTCAGCCGCGACATATTCCATCACCGGGATCGGCAGCCAGCCTTGCGTGTTCTCTTCGGCACCGACCTGGCGCTGGGCAAGGTCGAGCAGCGGCATCACCGCCGAGCGCTGGCGCCCTTCGGGATAGCGCGCGATGATGTCCTTGGCCTTGGCGGCGTTCGCCTCGGTCCAGGCAAAATTACCCCAACGGGCCCGCAATTCGGGCGTATCGGGTTCGATATAGCGGTCAGCCATGCTTACCTCTGCGCTTCAGCCACTGATCCTGGCCGAAAAAGAAAATCTCGAAGCCGCCGATGGCAGTCGCCAGCATGGCGATCATCGGCGAGGGAGCGATCCCGAGCCAAAGAACGACGAAGTAGAGCCCGACGAGGAACAGACCCGTGAGGGTCGCCCAGATACGGATCATTTCTACAGTGTTGAACTTCGTCACAGGTCCCACCCCTTTGCGATCATCAACGAATGAATTCGACGCGCGAACACTTGTCGCCTTCGAAGCTGTAGACCGCGATCACGTCGAACGGGTCCACGGCTTCCGAGCCGTCAGTCGCAGGGCCGCGCGTCACGTGCTCGCGCATCAGCACGTAAGCGCCGATCTGCGAGGCTTCGACGATCTCGGCCTTGTTCTGCGGCCACTTGGCGAAAGCGGCGGCGAGGCCCGAGCGGGTGCCTTCCTTGCCTTCGCGCACTACGGCGCCACGATAGTTCGCCTCGCAGGCATCCTCGGTCATGTACGAAACGTAGGTGTCGACGTCCTGCGCATTGTAGGCCGCGATCATGGCCTTGGCGGTGTCCAGAAGGCTCAACGGTCGCACTCCCCGAACACGATGTCCATGGCGCCAAGGATCGCCGTGGCGTCAGGCAGCATGTGGCCCTTGGACATGAAGTCCATCGCCTGCAGGTGGCTGAACGCGGTCGGGCGGATCTTGCAGCGGTACGGCTTGTTCGAGCCGTCCGAGACGAGATAGACGCCGAATTCGCCCTTGGGGCTTTCGGTCGCGACGTAGACTTCGCCCGCCGGGACGTGGAAGCCTTCGGTGTACAGCTTGAAGTGATGGATCAGCGATTCCATCGAGCTCTTCATCTCGGCGCGCTTGGGCGGAACGACCTTGCGGTCGGTAGAAGCCACCGGACCTTCGGGCATTTCGCGCAGGCACTGCTTCATGATGCGGGCCGACTGACGCACTTCCTCGGCGCGGCACATGAAGCGGTCGTAGCAGTCGCCGCTGGTGCCGACGGGAACCTCGAAGTCCATGCGGTCATAGACGTCGTAGGGCTGCGCCTTGCGGATATCCCAGGCGATGCCCGAACCGCGGATCATCGGGCCGGAGAAGCCCCATGCCAGCGCGTCTTCCTTCGACACCGTGGCGATGTCGACGTTGCGCTGCTTGAAGATGCGGTTGTCGGCGACGAGGCTCAGCGCGTCCTCGAACAGTTCCGGCAGGCGCGTGTCGAGCCAGTCGGCAATGTCGGTCAGCAGCTTGAGCGGCACGTCCTGATGCACGCCGCCGGGACGGAACCAGGCCGAATGCATGCGGGCGCCCGAAGCACGCTCGAAGAAGTTGAGGCAGTCCTCGCGGATTTCGAACAGCCACAGGTTCGGCGTCATCGCGCCGATGTCCATGATGTGCGAACCCATGTTCATCATGTGGTTGCAGATGCGGGTCAGCTCGGCGAACAGCACGCGAAGGTACTGGGCGCGCAGCGGAACCTCAAGGTTCAGCAGCTTCTCGATCGCGAGCACGTAGGAGTGCTCCATGCCGAGCGGCGAGCAGTAGTCCAGGCGGTCGAAGTACGGCAGCGCCTGAAGGTACGTCTTGTGCTCGATCAGCTTCTCGGTGCCGCGATGAAGCAGACCGACGTGCGGATCGATCCGCTCGATGATCTCGCCGTCCAGCTCCATGACCATGCGCAGAACGCCGTGGGCCGCCGGATGCTGGGGACCGAAGTTGATCGTGTAGTTGGTGATGACCTCGTCGCCGGTGGTGGGCGACTGTTCAAGCAGCATGCTCACTTGGCGCCTCCCTTGTCCGGACGGCTTTCGGTTTCCTTGGGCGCCTCAGGGGCCTTCCCGTCTTCGGTCTTGGCCGGAGCGGGTGCGGATTCCTTTTCGACAGCCTTTTCGTTCGCCTTTTCACCGGCGCCGGTGTCGGCCTTGCTCTCGGTCGCCTTGGGCGTCGGAGCCGCAGCCGGAGCGGCAGGCGCAGGCGCCTTCTCGTCACCCGGAAGGATGTAGTCGGCGCCTTCCCACGGGCTCATGAAGTCGAACTGGCGCAGATCCTGCGCGAGGCTGACCGGCTCGTACACAACGCGCTTGTCCTCTTCGGAATAGCGCAGTTCCTGGTAGCCGGTGA
>Ga0308159_1000685_pt1 | contig 68452 bp, 63 predicted proteins | sample PhyCR1_FD_201040 | JGI IMG/M metagenome (GOLD analysis project Ga0308159, IMG submission 201040) | Phyllosphere microbial communities from UC Gill Tract Community Farm, Albany, California, United States - DLSLC.R1 | ecosystem: Host-associated > Plants > Phyllosphere > Unclassified | place: USA...
TAAGAAGTTTTCAAAGTTTCCTTTTCAACTTCAACCACTTGCGCTTCGTTCGACTTGGCGTCTCACGTCAGCGGGAGGCGAATTCTACAGCGTTACAATCTGCTGTCAACCACCTTTTTCACCGCTGTCGATTCAAGCATCTGAACCTAAGCACTTCCTCACTGCTTACTTCGTCCAACTCTTTGATTCTCAAGGAGTTTTCCGTTTCGTCTGCGCCGGAAGTGGGGCGAATTATAGACAGATCCAGAGGGGCGTCAACAGTTAATTTCAAATTCGTTAAAATCACCGCAAAACAATAAGATTGAGCAATATATTGCCCAACCATACTTTCTTTAGCATCATGTCGCCCCCGACCACTGCGGACATCTACAAAGCAATGAACGTAAAACAAAGCAGCCTGGCCTCAGCCATCTGGCCAGTCGGCATGCTGCTGATTGCCATGACCTCGGTACAGACCGGAGCATCTCTGGCCAAGTCACTCTTCCCTGCCGTTGGCGCCCAGGGGACCACCGCCTTGCGCCTGGTTTTCGCCAGTATCCTGATGCTGCTCATCCTGCGCCCATGGCGGGCCACCTTTACGGCGAACTCTCTTCGCGCGGTGCTTATATATGGTATCGCGTTGGGCGGGATGAACTTCCTCTTCTATATGGCTATCCGCACCATCCCACTGGGGATCGGTGTTGCACTGGAGTTCACTGGCCCATTGGCGGTGGCCTTGCTGCACTCGCGCAAGATCACTGACTTCGTCTGGATAGTACTCGCCGTCACAGGTCTGGCGCTGCTGATACCAATGGGGCAAGCCGACAGCCTCGATTTGACCGGAGCGCTCTATGCCCTGGGTGCCGGCGTCTGCTGGGCAGCGTACATTATGTTTGGGCAAAAAGCGGGTAACGATCATGGTGTCCAGGGTGCGGCGCTCGGCGTCGTTATCGCCGCCATTTTCATCGCGCCCATCGGTATTGCCCATGCGGGAAGTGCGTTGCTGGACCCCGCCTTGATCCCCGTCGCACTCGGTGTGGCGATCCTTTCAACCGCATTGCCCTATACCCTGGAGATGTTTGCCCTCACCCGAATGCCTGTGCGCACCTTCGGCACATTGATGAGCATGGAACCCGCAGTTGGCGCGCTGACGGGATTGCTGTTCCTTCATGAAAGTCTATCGCTCACCCAGTGGCTGGCGATCGGCGCCATCATTGTCGCTTCGGCCGGCGCAACGCTGACAACACGCGACGAACCCGCTGCTCTGGTCCCTGCTGACTGATCGCGTTTTTTACATCCGTTACACGATGTCACTAGCATTTGTAACGCCATTGCGCCATGTTTACGTCCGAGCCCTCCTTCACAACGGAGATTCACCTGGACGGGCATGGCGGTTGGCTTCAGGCAAGCGAGCGAATTCAAGCTAGAGACTGAACGGACGATCCCGGTCAGGTAAGGATATGAATGAAGTACATTTTAATAATACTGGCAGTTCTGACCGTCGCTGGGTGCGCGGCCACTTCCAAGCCAGTCAAGAGCAAACGGGGCTTGCACATCAACTGCTCCGGTCTCTCGTCCTCTTGGGACAAGTGCTATGAGATGGCAACTGATTCCTGCGAATCAAAGCAGTACCGGGTGATTGCCAAATCCGGTGACGCTACCGAAGATCCTGGCGATTTCCCTCTGGGCCTGAATCCTGCCGGCTACACCAGTCGCAGCATGATCATTGTCTGCAAGAAACCCTCCCAGCCGTGACCCCCCTACCCGGCCCAACGACCTGCTAGCGCGACAGCTCAGGGCCGACGCGCAACCGCAGCGTACATTCCCGCGCTTAACACCCGCTCACTGAACTCAGTGACGCGCGGTTGGTCTGGCGCGGGGCTGGATCGTCACCACTATTAGCCGATTCACCCGGTGGACGCCGTCCACTCCCTGGCATAACGTCTTTCCGGCACACCATCACATGATGAAGGAAAGGCTATGACCGTCGATTCGAACAACAAGAAGGTGGTTTTGGTGATCGGCGCGGGAGACGCCACGGGCGGAGCCATCGCCAGGCGCTTCGCCAGAGAGGGGTATGTGGCGTGTGTGACTCGGCGCAGCGCCGACAAGCTGCAACCGCTGGTGGACACGATTCGCCATGAAGGCGGCGAAGCCTTCGGGTTTGCTTCCGACGCCCGCAAGGAGGACGACGTCGTCGCCCTGGTCCAGCAAATCGAAAACGACATCGGCCCCATTGAGGCCTTTGTGTTCAACATTGGCGCCAACGTACCCTGCAGTATTCTCGAAGAGACCGCGCGCAAGTATTTCAAGATCTGGGAAATGGCCTGCTTTTCAGGCTTCCTGAACGCGCGTGAGGTTGCCATCCGCATGGCGGCACGCAAGCGCGGCACAATTCTGTTCACTGGCGCGACTGCGGGTCTTCGCGGTGCCGCCAATTTTGCAGCCTTCGCCGGTGCGAAACATGGCATCCGGGCTCTCGCGCAAAGCATGGCGCGGGAACTGGGTCCGATGAATATTCATGTGGCTCATGTGGTGGTCGACGGGGCCATCGACACCGACTTCATTCGCACTCAATTTCCGGAGCGTTACGCGCTCAAATCCGAAGACGGCATTCTCGATCCCGAGCACATCGCGCAGAACTACTGGTACCTGCACAGCCAGCCCCGTGATGCCTGGACCTTCGAACTGGACCTGCGGCCATGGAACGAGCGCTGGTAACCGACACTCCATGCCTGCAATCCCGCACCTCTATATAAAGAAGGATGGTGGCGATGAGCAAAACCGTAGAGTTCTATTTCGATGTGGGCAGCCCCGCGAGCTACCTCGCCTACACCCAACTGCCAAAGATCTGCGCCGATACCGGCGCCCAACTGGTCTACCGCCCCTTGCTGCTGGGCGGCGTATTCAAGGCCACGGGAAATGCATCACCCAATGAAGTCCCCGCCAAAGCCCGGTACTCGATCATCGATCTGGACCGCTGCGCCAAGCGCTATGGCGTGCCCCTGTTGTTCAACCCGCACTTTCCGATCAACACGCTGAACCTCATGCGAGCGATCACGGCCGTGCAAACCCTGCAGCCGCAGCGGTTTGTAGAGTTTGTCGACCTGACGTTCAGGGCTATGTGGATAGAGGGTCGCAACCTCAACGACCTGGCGGTGCTGAGTACCACCTTGAAAGAGGGCGGCTTCGATCCTGCCCAAGTGTTTGGCTGGGTCAACGACCCGGAGGTCAAGGAACGACTGAAAGCCGACACCGAAGCAGCCGTCGCCCGCGGCATCTTTGGCGCCCCGAGTATGTTCGTGGGTAACGAGCTGTATTTCGGACAGGATCGTCTGTGCTTCGTGAGGGAAGCTCTCGGCGCCTGATGTATTTGAAGGAAAGAAACGACACCACCGCTTATTAAAGCAGTGGTGTCGTCAAATCGCATCAGACTGCAGCAGTACGGGTTTCCAGCCACGCCAATGCGGCGCCGTCGACCAGCGGGCTCAAACGTCTTTTGACCTGAGCGTGATAGTCGTTGAGCCAGTCACGTTCCTCTTGAGTCAGCAAACCGACGTCCAGGCAGCGAGTGTCGATCGGGCAAAGGGTCAGGGTTTCGAATTTGAGGAACTCACCAAATTCGGTCTTGCCCGCTTCCTGATTGATGACCAGATTTTCAATGCGTACGCCCCACTGCCCGGGCCGATAAGTGCCTGGCTCGATGGAGGTGATCATCCCGGGCTGCATGGCGGTTTGTGGGGTGGCAGGTGCCTGATAGGCAATGACCTGCGGACCTTCATGCACGTTGAGGAAATAGCCGACGCCATGGCCGGTGCCGTGACCGTAGTTGACACCCTCGGCCCAGATTGGCGCTCGAGCGATTGAATCCAGCAGCGGTGAAAGAATGCCGCGCGGGAAGTGAGCCCGGGACAGTGCGATCACCCCTTTGAGCACGCGGGTGCAGTCGCGTTTCTGTTCCGCTGTCGGCGTACCGATCGGCACCATACGGGTGATGTCGGTGGTACCGCCCAGATATTGACCGCCGGAATCGATCAGCAGCAGGCCATCACCTTCGATCTGCGCATGCTCTTCTTCGGTCGCGCGATAGTGCGGCATCGCGCCGTTGCCATTAAAGCCGGCGATGGTGGCGAAACTCTGGGAGATATAGCCAGGGCGTCTGGCGCGTGCCGCGCTGAGTTTGTTGTCGATGGTCAATTCGCTGACAGGCTCATTGCCCAGAGCACAATCCAGCCAGGCGAAGAATTCACACAACGCCGCGCCATCCTGTTCCATGGCCTGCCGAATGTGCTGGGCATCGGCTTCGCTCTTCTGCGACTTGAACAGCGTGGTCGGGTTGAGGCCTTCCACCAGGGCCACCTCACTGTCGAGATAATCGAGCAGCCCACACGTTACCCGCGCCGGATCGACCAGCAAGCGTGCGTCACGCGGCACTTCACGCAGCGCGGCGCCAATGCTGGTGTACTCGCGCAGAGTAATGCCTTCGCTTTCAAGGGTTTTACGCAAGGCCGGATTTACCTTTTCCGGTGCGACGAACAGGCTGACGCTGTCAGGCCCGATCAAGGCGAAGGAAATGAACACCGGGTTGTAGGAGACATCTTCGCCACGCAAGTTGAACAGCCAGGCGATGTCATCAAGGGTTGCAAGGAAATGCCAGTCGGCACCGCGCTCGGCGAGCACGCCGCGCAAGCGGCTCAGCTTGTCGCTGCGAAGCTGAGTGGCTTGCGGCGCAACGTGCTCATAAATGGTCTGGGTCGGCAATGCCGGGCGGCCTTCCCACAGTTCAGACAAAGGATCAAGGTCGGTGCGAAGGCGAGCCCCACGTGCGTATAGATTGCTGGCCAGGGTTCGCGAAGACGCGACTGCCAGAACCGCACCGTCCACCGCCACGACCGAATCGGCTTTGGCTTGATCCGCCAGCCACTCAAGTGGGCCCGGCTGCCCCGGCTGAAGTTTGACCAATTCGATGCCGCTGCCTGCCAGCTCCTTGGTCGCCTGCTCCCAATAACGGCTGTCGGCCCATAGCCCGGCGAAATCCTGGGTGATGATCAGCGTCCCCACCGAACCGTGGAAACCCGACATCCATTGGCGGCCCTGCCAATAACCTGGCAGGTACTCGGACAGATGAGGATCGGCCGACGGCACCAGCCAGGCATCGATACCTTCTCCGCTCATCAGGGCGCGCGCCTGCGCCAGGCGTTGCGCCACCACTCCACTGGTTTTCGACTGCGTATTCATTGACTCTCCTGCTGAACCGAAATTTTTTGCGTCGTCGCACCCGCCAGATAATGGAGGACCCGTGGGGCAGGAGCAACCACACGCCGATTTCGTCAGATGACAGGGAACCGCAACAGAAGGCGTTAGCACTCAGGGCGTTAGCGCAGTGACGACATTAACTTCTATGGATAGTTGCAAGACGGTCGCCGACTTGTACGGAAAACTTTGCACTTACATGCGCCCATACCCGAAGAGATACGCTGCAATAACCCTCTTTCATTACAACAGTAAGAGTGTCACTCAACTTCCAATTAAACCACTAATACCCTGTTCAATTAATGAGCGCCAACATTCCGCCCCTCCCCCGTGCCGCCTGACTTCTGGCGTTGGAAAAATGCCTTTTGGTCTTTCAAGGCCGGCTCAGACGCCGTGCACTGCGGCGCCTGCAAAGCGTCAGCGCACCGTGATAGGGCATTGATGGTTTTTTGACTGCTATATAAATCAACAGGTTAGAACAGTTAAAGACCCGCTTATCAAAAATTTAACAGAATGTTGGCGAAATAATTTGACAGAAACTGCGCCGACGTCGATATATATGCGTGTCCAATGTTTTCTTGTTTTAAGCAGCGTAGCCGCAGAGCTGCGCGCAGAAGACATTCCGACTTGCTCACTCTGTACCTGCCAACGAAGTTAATGACTGAAACGGTGTGTTGCTTGCGCCGGTGGGCATTTGTTGGCCCCAGGAAAGTTTTCAAAATTACTGAAAGTGCTCGGTAGGGCGGTAGCTTTGCCCAACGACTTGATAACGCTGCTTTCAATCAAGCGCGCAAATGCCAACCCACTACCACACCGAACGGCAGGATCTGCAGATTCGGGCGGTAGCGTGCCTGAAGCCCAATCGCTCGCTGCTGTGTCCCTACCACTTCCTTCGAGGGCGCAATGCAATGCCTTTATCTTTCGACATGGATGAGCAGCTGGTCCAACGCCTGGCTGACGAAATCGATACCAACGGCTTTGCAAAACTGAGCGGTGCCGTCACTGAACCCGATCTTCAGCAATTGCGCAGCTGGACTGACAAGCAAGCGCAGAAACATCAGGGCGAATACTTCGCTTACCACGGTGAAGCGATGCTGGGCGAAAGCCTGCTGGCCAGTTACTGGTCGGACCCACGGTTCAAGTCCTTGCTCGGGCGGCTATATCAGCACGCCGCAAAAAGAGAAGCCGTCAGCGACCGAATTTTCCCGGTGCTGCGTTGCGTACAGGGCAATCAAGGCAAGCGCGAATCCAATAGTTTTCACTACGACGCGAGCCTGGTGACCGCACTGATCCCGGTGTTCATCCCGACCGATGGTGAAGAACGCGGCGACCTGATGCTCTTCCCCAATATTCGTCGTGTGCGCGGTTGGGTGCTGTTCAACGTTATCGAGAAGGCCCTGCTGCAAAACAAGTTCACCCGGGGCTGGATCATCAAAGGCATGCAGCGCCAATGGCTCAAGCCTTACATCCTGCGCCTGGAGCCGGGCAACGTTTATTTCTTCTGGGGCTATCGCACCTTGCACGCCAATAAAGCCTGCAGCCCCGAGGTCAAGCGCGCCACCGCGCTGTTCCATTTCGGTGACCCACACACAGGAAGTCTGGCGACTCGCCTGATCCTCAGGATCAACCAGGGCCGAGCACGCCGGATGAGTAATAAAGCCGGCAACCCGCCACCCGCTTCAACCCGGAGCTAGACCGGTTCGGACTTAGCGCACGACTGCCTTGGCAGCATCACTGCTTAAAAAGCATTGCGTCAGAAATGGAGAATTCGATGATCAACGTAACCAAGACTTACCTGGGCGATATCGACAAGTTCAAGACTTACGTCGAAGGCATCTATTCCCGCGGCTGGCTGACCAACCACGGCCCACTGGTGTGTGAACTGGAACAGCGCCTCAAGGATTACCTGGGCGTCAAGCACGTCATTCTTACCAACAATGGCACCCTGGCCCTTCAGGTCGCTTATCGCGCACTGGGCCTGTCCGGCAGCGCAGTGACCACGCCGTTCAGCTTCGTGGCCACCAGCAGCTCGCTGCAGTGGGAAGGCATTCGGCCGATCTTCGCTGACATCGATGCGCAGACCTGGAACATCTCGCCAGAGCACATTGAAAGCCGCATCGTTTCTGACACCACCGCAATCGTCGGCACCCACGTATTCGGCAACCCCTGCGCAGTGGAACGGATCGAAGAGATTGCCCGTCGGCGCAATCTGAAAGTCGTGTACGACGGCGCCCATGCATTTGCCGTGCGTCACGCTGGCCAATCGGTACTCAACTGGGGCGACATCAGCACCCTGAGTTTCCACGCCACCAAGCTGTTTCACACCATCGAAGGCGGCGCGATCATCACCAACGATGATGAACTCGCACGCCGTGTTCATCTGTTGTGCAACTTTGGCATCGTCGACGTCGACAAGATCGACGGCATCGGCATCAACGCCAAGCTCAACGAATTCTCTGCCGCGATGGGGCTGTGCATCCTCGACGACATCGAGAACATTCTTCAACAGCGCGCTGAAATTGCCCACCGCTACACCACGCGCCTGGGCGATTACGTCGACCTGCAGAAGCCCGAAGACAACAGCGAGCTGAACAACAGCTATTACCCGATCGCGCTGAGCGACGAGCAACAACTGTTGCGCCTGCGCAGCGCGCTGAACACCAACGGCATCAACCCTCGCCGTTATTTCTACCCGTCGCTGGACACCCTTGAGTACCTGCAACCGCAAGCGGCGCAAACCGCTTCGCGCTCGCTGAGTGAACGGGTGTTGTGCCTGCCGATCTACCCGGGCCTGCAGCTGGAGGATCAGGAACGCGTGATCAACACCGTGATCGCCGAATGCAGTCTTGGCCGTGCGCCGTACCAAGCACCGAATCTGGCACAGGTCATCTAGTGCGGTTCGAGATACACGCTCACGTATTGGCGAGAAAGGACACCCCATGCAAACCAAACGCTCAGTCATACGCAACACTGCGTTGAGCTATGCAGGACAGGCCTACGCGCTCTTGGTGGGAATCCTGATCATGCCGTTCTACCTCGGCCATATGGGCGCCGAGGCTTACGGGCTGATCGGGTTCTTCTCGGTGTTGCAGGCCTGGCTGCAGTTGCTGGACGCGGGGCTTTCGCCGAGTCTGGTCCGGGCCGTGGCGCATCAACAAGGCGCCGACGTTGCGGACCATCATTCGGGACGTCTGCTGCGCTCGTTCGAAATCCTCTTTCTGCCGCTGGCCAGCATTTGCTGCGTCTCGATGTACCTGGGCAGCGACTGGATCGCGGTGCACTGGCTCAACGCCAAGGAGTTGTCGACGCAGACGCTGATCGAGTGCATCAGCCTGATGGGGATCGTCATCGCGCTGCGGCTGTTTTCGACCCTCTATAAAAGCGGGATTCAGGGCCTGGAGCAGCATGCCTGGCTGAACATCGCCAACGTCATCATCGCCACCCTGCGCTACTTCGGCGGGTTGTTTCTGGTGAGTACGATTTCCAGCGACCCGGTGTTGTTCTTCGAGTTTCAGGTGTTGGTCGGGGTGATTGAAACGCTGATCTTCGCCGCCCGTGCCTACCAGCAGATGCCGACCCCTTCGTGGCTGACCGGCTTTGACTGGCAACTGGTCAAGCCGATCATCCCGTTCGCCGCGAGCATGTCCGGCACCGCGGTGTTGTGGATCGTCCTGACCCAGATCGACAAGGTGCTGCTGTCCGAGATGCTGCCGCTCAACGAGTACGGCTACTTCTCGCTGGTGGCGCTGATCACCACCGGCATCATGATGTTGAGCAACCCGCTGGCGCAGACGCTGCTGCCGCGCCTGACAGTGCTGATGGCCGAAGGTCGCCGCGACGACATGCATAACCTGTTTCTGGCGGCCAACCGTTTCGTCTGTACGTTTCTGTTTCCGCTGGCGGCACTGATCGCCCTGCACGCCCATGAGATGGTTTATGCCTGGTCTGGTGACCGCACAGCCGCCGAATGGAGTCGCTCGGTTTTGCCGTGGTACTCGTTGGGCAGCGCGATCATGGCGGTCAGCGCCTTCCAGTTTTACCTGCAATACGCCTATGGGCAGATGCGCCTGCATGTCTGGTACAGCATCGTTTCGGCACTGATTACGGTGCCGGTGATGTTTCTGGCGATTCGTTACTACGGCGCGTTCGGCGCCGCCATCGCCTGGTTCGTACTGCGTCTGGTGTCGTTCGCCATCTGGCCGATGATCGTGCACCAGCGACTGGCACCGGGGATTCACAGCCTGTGGCTGCGCGATGTCATCCGCATCAGCGTGATGACCGGCGTGGGCCTGGCGATCAGCGAGCCGGTCTTGCGCCTGATCGCCGATGAAAACCGCTTCAACACGTTTCTGGGTCTGGCCGTCAGCGGCTTGATCACGCTGATGGTGGTAGCAGCAAGCTACAAGCCACTGGTGACGAAGATTTCCGTCTTGTTCAGCAAACTGAGTACTTGAGCCATGGATGCTACTAGCAAAAAGACGAGCCTTTCGCCGTCCGCCGCACCCCTGGTCAGCATCGTCTGCCCAGCCTACAACCAGGAAGCCTACGTCGCTCAGACGCTGGAAGGCTTTCTGATGCAGGAAACATCGTTCGACTTTGAAATTCTGGTCAACGACGACGCCTCCACGGATGGCACCGCCCGCATCATTGCCGATTACGTCAAGCGTTACCCGACGTTGATCCGCGCCTTCTATCACGAGACGAACCAGTACTCGCAAGGCAACCCTTCGGTCCCGCGCCTGTTCGGCGAGGCCCGCGGGCGCTACATCGCTTTTTGCGAAGGCGACGATTACTGGACCGATCCGCGCAAACTGCAGATCCAGGTGGACTTCCTCGAAAGCCACCCGGATTACGTGCTGACTTATCACGACGCCATCCCTTTCGATATCAGCGGCCAGTACGAGATTCAGCTGCAAGGCGATCTGCGCGCAGATGCCACGGCGCTGGAACTGCAGAAAGCCCGGCCGATCTCGACGCTCACCACCGTGTTTCGCAATGTCTTCGACTCATTGCCCAGGGAGCTGGTCGGTGCACCTCTGAATGATCTGGTCTGGTGGTCGCTGTTGGGCGCCTACGGCAAGGGCAAGTTCATGGGCGAGGTCAAGCCTGCAATGTATCGCCTGCACCCTGGCGGTGTGTTCTCCATGCGTTCGAACAAACGCAAGTTGCACATGGCCCTGCAGACTTCCGGCGCGCTGGCCAACTACTACAACCGCCTGGGCAACGACGAGCTCTACGAGTATTTCCTGATGGAACTGGTCGGGTATTCGATGTCGGCGATCACGCCCCAGCGCAAGGTGCAGACCTTGCTGCAGGTGGGACGCAATTTCAGCTTCAACATCAGCAAGAGACTGATGACAACGTTCACCAAAGGTCATGTTCAGTAACGTTCTGGTGGTCTGCGTCGGCAATATCTGTCGCAGCCCCATGGCCGAAGCCATGTTCCGACAACGCGTGCAAAACCCCCGCATCGCCATCTCGTCGGCAGGCACTCACGCCATGCTCAGTTCCACCATGGATCCTCTGGCCCAGGCCGTCTTGCAACTCAACGGTATCGAAGCGCACAAGCATCGAAGCCGGCAGGTCGATCGGCAAATGCTCCACGACGCGGACCTTGTCCTGCTGATGGAACACCGCCAGACGCAAAGCGTGCTCAGGCTCGCACCCGAGGTACGCGGCAAGACGTTTCTGATTGGCAAATGGCAAGACGAACTGGAAATAGCCGACCCGTACCGGCGCCCGAAACTAGCCTTTGAACAGACCTACGAGCAGCTTTCGCGTTGCGTCGACGACTGGCTTCCTTATCTTCAGTCAGGAGAACCAAGATAAATGACCGCTATGAACCGTACTTCCCTGGACGAGGTCCAGGACTCCCGGATCGATTTGGCGACTATCTTGCGCACACTTTTCGATCACAAGGGAATGATTGCATCGATCATCGGTGTCTGCGTCCTGATTGGCGTGACTTACGCCGTTCTCGCCACCCCGATCTTCCAGGCCAACGCGATGATCCAGATCGAGCCGAAGAAAATCGGCATCGAAGGTCGCACCGAGATCAATGCCAAACCGCTGTCGGTTTCGCAGGCGACCACCGAAATCGAGCTGATCAAGTCCCGCGCTGTGCTGGGCAAGGTCGTCGATGACCTGAAGCTCAACATCATCCAGAAGCCTAAATATGTACCGGGCATCGGCGGCTACATGGCTCGTCACTTCAAGCCCGATCACGAAGGCGAACTGGCCTCGCCGATGTTCGGTCTGGACAGCTACGCCTGGGGCGGCGAAAAAATCGACATCTTCCAGCTGGAAGTGCCTGACTCGCTACTGGGCGACAAGTTGACCATGGTCGTGGACAAACCTGAAAGCTTCAGCCTCTACGACGAAGACCACAACAAGCTGCTCAGCGGCCCGGTCGGTCAGACGGTCGAAGGCAGCGGCGTGAAGATTCAAGTGGCTGCGCTCAATGGCCGTCCTGGCACCGAGTTCACCGTCATCCGTCAGCGCACCCTGACCGCAGCGCTGGATTATCAGGATCGTCTGAAAATCATCGAAGCGGGCAAGGATTCCGGGATCGTCTATCTGTCTATTCAGGACGCCGACCCGGTACTGGCCAAACGCATCCTCAACGAAGTCAGCCGTCTGTATGTGCGTCAGAACGTCGAACGCAGCTCGGCCGAAGCCGCCCAGCGTCTGGAGTTCCTGCGCTCGCAACTGCCAGCCGTACGCAAGCAGCTGGAACAATCGGAAATTGCCCTGAACAACTTCCAGACCAGCGCCAAGTCGGTCGACCTGAGCGTCGAGACCAAATCGGTGCTCGATCAAGTGGTCAAGCTGGAAGGCACTCTGTCTGACCTGAAGATGAAGCGCGTCGACGTCGAACGTCTGTATACGCCAGAGCACCCGACCTATCGTGGTCTGATGACTCAGATCAGCCAGGTTGAAGCACAGAAAGCGGCGCTGCTGAAGAAAATCGAAACCCTGCCTGCTACCCAGCAAGAATTGCTGCGTCTGACCCGTGACATGCAAGTCACTTCCCAGACCTACACCCTGCTGCTGGACAAGAGCCAGGAGCAGGACATTCTTCGTGCAGGCAGCATCGGCAACGTACGCATCATCGACAACGCCGACGCCAACGTCGAAGAGCCAGTCAAACCGATGAAGAAAATCATCGTGCTGGTCGCCGCACTGGTCGGTCTGCTGCTCGCCGTCGCTACCGTGTTCGTGCGTCAGGCGTTCTACCGTGGTGTAGATAACCCGGATGTGATCGAAAACCTGGGCATGCCGGTCTACGCGTCGCTGCCGTTTTCGCGTCAGCAAGAGCGTCTGGACAAAGCCAGCCAGAGCCGCTCCGGGAGTAAAGAGCCACGCCTGCTCAGTGTCAGCGCGCCAACGGAACTGGCGATCGAGTCGCTGCGCAGCCTGCGTACCAGCCTGCACTTCGCCATGCTCGAAGCGCGCAACAACGTGCTGATGATTTCCAGCCCGACTCCGGGCGTGGGCAAGTCGTTCGTCTCCAGCAACCTGGCGGTGATCATTGCCCAGACCGGCAAACGCGTGCTGTTGATCGACGCCGACATGCGCAAAGGCTACCTGCACAAGCTGTTCAACCTGACGCCCAAGCACGGTCTGTCCGACACCCTGGCGGCACGGCTGAAAAGCAAGGAAGTGATCAACCACACCGAAGTGCGCAACCTGGACTTCATTTCCTGCGGTTTCGCGGCGCCTAACCCGTCGGAGCTGTTGATGCATGACAACTTCAACAAGCTGATCACTGACCTGTCGCCGTTGTATGACCTGGTGATCGTCGACACCCCGCCGATCCTGGCCGTCACCGACGCCACACTGGTGGGCCGTCAGTCGGGCACCTGCCTGCTGGTCACCCGCTTTGGCCTCAGCACTGCCAAGGAAATCGAAGCCTGCAAACGTCGCCTGATGCACAACGGCATTCTGATCAAAGGCGCGATTTTCAACGGTGTACTGCGCAAGGCCTCGACCGCCGACTACGACTGCGCAGCCTACGGGTATGACTACACCACCGTTCGCAAGTGAACGCTGCGTGAGTCGCTGAAGTAAAGGAGACGTATTGATGGCCAGGACCATTGCAGTGATGCAACCCTATCTCTTTCCTTACCTGGGTTATTTTCAACTGATCGCCGCTGCAGACGTCTTCGTCCTGGGAGACGATCTGCAGTACGTGCGCTCCGGCTGGGTGAACCGCAATCGCATTCTGCAGAACGGCGAAGCGCGGCTGATCACCTTCCCGCTGAAGAAAGACCGCTTCGTGTTGCAGATCAATCAACGGCAACTGTGTGACCACTTCAGCGACGAGGCCGAGCGGCTGATTCGCCTGATCACCGAGTGCTATCAGGAAGCGCCCTATTTCGCTCAGGTCATGCCACTGGTCGAAAGACTGATCCGCTTCCCGCAGCAGAACATCGCGTTGTATGCCGAACATGCAATTCGCGAAATGTGTGCTTATCTACACATCGTCACGCCGATCATGCGCAGTTCCGACCTTATTCTGGGCAGCCCTGTGGACAAGCAGGAGCGGATCATCCGCATTGCCCACACCTTCGAGGCGACAACTTTCATTACCCCGGAGGGTGGATCGGTGGTGTATGACCGTGACCACTTCGCACGCAACAGATTGCTGGTGCGGTTTTTCCGGATGAGCCCGGTGGAGTATCGACAGTTCAGGCAACCTTTCGTCGCCAATCTGTCGATCATCGACGTTCTGATGTTCAACTGCGTCGAGCAGGTTCAACACATGCTGACTCAGTTTCAGCTGGACAAGAACCCGCCTGCCGCCGAACCCGGATTGCTGGCCAGGCTGACGCAACACCCTGAGCTTGTTCCTACCCTGTCGAAACGGATTGCAGTGGAGTGAAGAATTATGTCTCAAGCCGACAGCACCTCGAGCAAACCCGCGCGCTGGTACCTGATTCAAACCAAACCCCGCCAGGAAGGCCGTGCTCAGGAACATCTGCAGCGTCAGCTCTTCGAATGCTACCGACCGGTAAAGCATGGTGAGAAGAAACGCGGCTCCCGTGGCCCATCCGAAGAGGAGCTGTTCCCCGGCTACCTGTTCATTCGCATGGACCAGACCAGCGACAACTGGTACCCGATCCGCTCCACCCGTGGCGTGGCGCGCATCGTGACCTTCGGCGGGATGCCGATTCCGGTCAAAGACGATCTGATCGATCAGATTCGCGAACGCCTGCTGGCACCACCGCCCAAAGAGACCTTTCAGCAGGGTGAAGCGGTGCGTATCACCGCAGAGGGTTTCAACGACGTAGAAGCGATTTTCCTCGCGGCCGACGGCGACGAGCGCGCGGTGATCCTGCTTAACCTGCTGCACCGCGAACAGAAAGTGACTTTGCCGGTCAGCAGCCTGACGCGGATGGAAGCGCGGGTTTAAGCAAAGCGGACCACGGTCTCGCTCGTGTGGCAGTCCGGCCGGACTGCTACAGGATCTTCACGCAGCATCAAAACTTCTTCCGACTCCCTCGGGGCTGACGCTTTCAGCCTCTTGAACCCTCTTCGCCCGGAACTCACCATGACCCACAAAACGACTCTGGTGACGCTCACCTATGGTGACCGTTTCAACTACCTGCACACGTTGGTCAGCCGCTCGCTGGAGAGCCCGCTGATCGATCGCGTGATCATCGTCAGCAACGCGTCCACCTCGCCGCTGGAAACCTTGCGCAAGACCTGGCCGGATCAGGTAAGCGTGATCTACATGCATCAGAACACCGGCTCTGCCAAGGGTTACTCGGTGGGAATTCAAGCGGCACTGGACGCTGGCGCCGAGCATATCTGGCTGATGGACGACGACAACGCGCCGACCATCAACGCCATTGCGACGCTGCATCAGGTGCTTGAAGAGCGCAAGCTCATCGATGGTGAGGAGAAAGCTGCTGTACTGGGTTTCCGCCCGACTCACCAGGCAGACATCGCGGCCGGTGTGCCGAAGCGTTTCGCGATCCAGCTGCGCTCCAGCTTTTTCGGTTTCCACATCGCACAGCTGCCCTACAAGATCTGGCGCCGTCTGCCATGGGGTGCGCCGCAGGCTTCGCACACCAAGCTGCCAATGGTGCAGTTGCCGTTTGCCACCTACGGCGGCCTGCTCGCCCACCGCAACCTGTATCGCAAGATCGGTCTGCCGCTGGACGCGCTGATGCTCTACGCCGATGACAGCGAATACACCTGGCGCATCACCGCAGGTGGCGGCCGGATTTTCCTGGTGCCCGATGCGGTCCTCGACGACCTGGAGAACTCCTGGAACATCAAGGCCCGCACCAACAACATCTATGAAAGTTTCTTGTTGGGTGGTTCGGATCTGCGCGCTTATTACGGCGCCCGCAACCAGGCCTGGTTCGACAAGAACATCTGGGCCAACTCGTCGCTGCTGTACAGCCTGAACCGCTGGGTGTTCTTCCGCCTGCTGCGCCTGATCGCCAAGCGGCGCGGCGCTGAAGAGCGTCTGGGCCTGATCGAAAAAGCCATCCGTGACGGTGAGTCCGGCGTACTGGGTCTGAATCAGTCGTATCCATTATGAAAATACTGTTCATCAGCAGTCTGTATTCACCTCACGTCGGCGGCGGCGCGGAAATCATTCTTCAGCGCACGGTCGAGGGCCTGCAGCAACGCGGCTGTCAGGTCAGCGTGCTGGTGACCGGTCCCGACGCGGGGCTATCGACCGAGACGGTCAATGGCGTCAAGGTCTACCGCGCCGGTCTGCACAACTTCTACTGGCACTTCGGCGCTGATCGCCCCGGCCGCCTTGCCCGTCTGGGTTGGCATCTGCGCGATCGCTACAACGGCGCGATGCGCAGCTATGTGAAACAGGTGATCACGGACGAACAACCGCAACTGGTGGTGTGCCATAACCTGGCCGGCTGGTCGGTGTCGGTGTGGGACGAGATCACGGCTGCCCGGTTGCCCATCGTTCAGGTGCTGCATGACATGTACCTGATGTGCCCAAGCGCCAACATGTTCAAGCGCGGCCAGTGCTGCCAGCAGCAATGCAGCAGTTGCCTGTCGTTTCGCAAGGGCCACGATGGGCGTTCGGCGCAGGTGTCGGCGGTGGTCGGGGTCAGCCAGTTCATTCTCGACAAACTGCAAAAGCGCGGTTATTTCAGCGCCGCCAAGGGTTATGTGGTGCACAACGCCAGTCCTTATGCGGCGGTGTACAACTCGCCGAGCAAACAGCGTCAGCTTGATCCGTCGCTGAAGAAGGCCCCATTGCGTTTCGGATATATGGGCACCCTGTCCGAGCAGAAAGGCGTACGCTGGCTCATCGAACAGTTTCAGCGCCTGCCGTTCGACGCCACCTTGCAGATAGCCGGGCGTGGTCAAGCCGGCGACGAAGCCGCATTCAGGGCTCTGGCCACCTCGTCGAACGTCAGTTTCGTCGGCTACCAGAAGCCCGAAGCCTTCTACAGTCAGATCGATGTTGCCGTCGTGCCATCGCTCTGGAACGAACCGTTCGGAATGGTCGCCGTCGAGGCCTGTGCGCACTCGGTGCCCGTCATCGCCAGCCGCATGGGCGGGTTGCCGGAAATCATCCAGGACCCGCTCAACGGTTTGCTCTGCAGCCCGCAGGATCCTGACTCACTGGGGCACGCGATGCTCAGACTGCATCAACAACCGGATCTGCTGGCCCGGCTGAGCAGTCAGGCACGGGTCAGTGTCGCGGCGCTGTTGAACCTGGACCTGATGCTCGACAGCTACGAAAGCATCTTTGCCCAGACGTTGCTGGACAACATCGTGCACCGCGATCCGACGGTCCTGCCTCATACGGTCTGACACCATCCGGTCATGCTTGCGCACGATGCCGACTCCACTTGCCGACGGCCCGAGACCTACCTGAGCAAGCGCTCCGGACCGTGCCTCTTCATTGAGACAAGCCATGCCCATCACGCGCCTGACGAGGTTACGACGACCATTGACGGTCCTGCTGCTGGGTTTGTTCATCAGCTGCTCAAGCATCGCCGACGATTCATTCATCATCGGGGTCGACACCCATCTGATGAACAAAACCACCACGTCTGCCAAGGCCTTGCAGTTGCTCGAAGCGGCTGGCGTGGACTCGGTTCGCGATGACGCGTACTGGTCCAGCGCCGAGCCCCGACGAGGCTTGATGAGAATAGAACCCGCCTGGCAGGCCTACTTGAGCAAGGCGCAGGAACATCATTTGCGGCCGCTGCTGGTGCTGGGTTACGGCAACCCGTTCTACGACAACTATGCCAAACCGCGTAAACCCAATGTTCGCGAGGCCTACAGCAACTACATCAGCTTCGTGACAAAGCAACTGACCGACAGCGTGGACTTCTACGAAATCTGGAACGAGTGGGACAAGGAGAACCCGGTCGACCCGGCGTTCGCCAGGGACTACAGCATACTGATCGAAGAGGCCTCACGGCGCATTCGCAGCAACCAGAGGCCGATGGTGATTCTCGCCGGTGCGGTCACCAGTCAAGGCATGGATCTGGGCTTCGCCGATCGGTTGGTGGAGTCGGGCATTCTCAACCATGTCGATGGTCTGTCGCTGCACCCTTATGTGCATTGCCGCGCCGACGAACGCAACACCCCGGAAAACTGGATCGCCTGGCTGCGGCGGATCAGCGAAGACCTCAAGGAAAAGACCCGCAACAAGACAGCCGTGCCGTTGTACCTCACGGAAATGGGTTGGCCCAGCAACGAAGGGCGATGCGGTGGCGATGAGAAGACTCAGGCGGCGTTTCTGGCGCGAAGCTTCTTTCTGGCCCAGACGATGCCCAACATCAAGGGCATGTGGTGGAACGGTTTGCTCAACGATGGCCCTGACGACAGTGACCCCGAGCAGAATTTCGGGCTGCTCAATCAGGACCTGAGCATCAAGCAGGCCTACCTGACGTTGAAAGCCATCAGCCCGACGCTGCATCAGTACCGCTATGACGCAGAGAAGAGTCGCGAGATCGACTCGCAATACCTGCTGCGATTTGCCAGAGGTTCGGAACAGATCATGGTCGCCTGGACCGCCGGACTGGCAAGGCCGATCAAGCTCGACGCCAGCAGCGTGCTACACGGCAATGTGCAATACATCGACACCCGTGAGCCGCAGAACGGTCTGGTCGACAGCGGCATCCCCTGGAACTGCAATGACGGGCGTTGCTCGGCGCAAGTGCCGATCGATGAATTCCCGAAAATAATAAGTCTGGGTACTCGCCCGGCGCTGTTTGCCTTGCCCTGATCAGCTTCACCCCCTTTTTTCATGTCCGCATTGAGAGCGCCCCTTCACTCAGGGCGCTCCCGGACTTTTGCGCCGCGTACGACTCATTCACCTCTTCAACAGGTCGCCCACAATGATTGTGATCAATGCACGCTTTCTCACCCAGGAGTTGCGCGGCGTTCAACGCTTCGCAGAGCAGACCTGTCTGGCGCTGAAACAACAACGCGACGACGTGGTGTTCGTCGCCCCCCACGGCATCAAGATGCTCGACAGTGCCAAGGCACTGGACGTGCAATGCATCGGTCGCAACAGCGGGCACTTGTGGGAACAACTGGACCTGCCGCTGTACCTCAAGCGCAACGGCAGCCCGTTACTGGTTTCGCTGTGCAGTACGGCGCCTTTGTTCTACGGCAATCAGATCGCCACGCACCACGACGTCACCTATGTGCGGCACCCGGAAAGCTACACCCGGATGTTCCGCCTGCTATACCGGACCATGACGCCGATCATGCTGTCGCGGATCAAGGCCTTGCTGACGGTCAGCAACTTCTCCAAAGGTGAGATTTCGCAGTTCTACAACTACTCCGAAAAGAAAATTTTCGTGGTACCGAATGCCGTAAGCGGGGCCTTTCAGCCCGGCCCGCCGCTCAAGGATCAGCCGGAATATCTACTGGCAGTGTCCTCACCCAGCGCGCACAAGAACTTCAGCCGGATGATTCAGGCGTTTCTGATGCTGCGCGATCACGATGACCTGCAGTTGCACATCGTCGGTGGCGCCAGTGATGTGTTCGCCGATGACAACCTGCAGCGCCTGGCAAGCCGCGACCGACGCATCCGCTTCCTCGGCCGCCTGAGCGACGATCAGTTGATCGAGCAGTATCAGGGCGCTACGGCTTTCGTGTTTCCTTCGCTGTATGAGGGTTTCGGCATTCCGCCGCTGGAAGCACAAGCCTGCGGTTGTCCGGTGCTGGCAGCCAACGCGGCGTCGATCCCAGAAGTGCTGCAAGCCAGCGCGCTGTACTTTGACCCGATGGACATCAGCCACATGGCCTCGGCCATGGAGCGAATTCTCACTGATCTGCCGCTGCGTCAGTCGTTGCGCCGACGCGGCCTGAACAACGTGGCGCGGTTTTCCTGGGAAGAGTCGGCACGCCGGGTCTCACAACGCATCGACGCGCTGCTCAATCAACCCAGGGATCGGCGCTCCAGCACCGGCAATGACGCCTTGCGTCGTGAATCCTCCAGCAAGCTCTGAGGCACGCCCATGAAACGTTTGGCCTATCTCGACGCGCTGCGCGGCATCGCGGCCTTGATGGTGGTGTTCACCCACCTGTTTTTGCCGGTCGTCGGTCATGTCTGGGTCTTCGATTACCTGATCGACCCCGGCAAGCTCGGTGTGCTGTGGTTCTTCATGATCAGCGGCGTGGTGATCCCATACAGCCTCAAGCCCGGCCCCGACGGCGCGCAACGCTTTCTGATTTCGCGCTTCATGCGCCTGTACCCGGCGTACTGGCTGTCGCTGCTGGTGTTCGTGGTGATGCTTGGCCTGACCGGCGAGCCACTGCCGCCAATCAAACAGATCGTCGCCAACCTGACGATGGTGCAAGCGGCACTGGGTTTCGATGATGTGATCGGTCTGTACTGGACGCTGTTCATCGAGCTGGTGTTTTACGCCCTGTGCCTGGCGCTGTTCATCGGCGGCAAGCTCTACGACCAGACCTTCCGCGCTCGCTGCTCGCTGGCGTTTCTGCTGATGGCATTGGCAATGGCCCTGGTTCGCGAGCTGACCGACCGCAAGTTGCCGGTGGCCTTGCCGCTGGCGCTGTCGCTGATGTTCTTCGGTTCGATCTGGCGTCAATGGTTGCTGGCCGAACACAGCCCAGAGCTGACCCGCAATTTGAAAATGCTGTTGATCGCCTTCGTGGTGCTGCTGCCGCCGACGCTGATCATGGCTTACAACAAGGACATGGGCACCGGGGAAACCTGGGGCCGTTACTGCTTCACCTACGCGGTGGCCATCAGCAGTTTTCTGTTGCTGACCCGCAGCGTGCGCCTGGGCCACCCGGCTCTGGTCTGGCTGGGCGCGGTGAGCTACTCGCTGTACCTGCTGCACCCGTCGATGGGAATGCTGGCCGAGTTCGTCCTGGCCCGCACCGGTGCTTCAGCGCTGATCATCGCGCTGTTCGCCACCCTGCTGACACTGGGTGCCGCTCACTTGAGTTTCCGCTACATCGAGTCGCCTTTTATCCAGCTTGGAAAACGCCTCAATAATCGCAGGGCCAAGACGCAACCTGTCAGCGTCTGATCCAGCCCCTGCGCAAATAAAAACCGTTCTGGGGAAATCCTCGCGAGCTTCGCTCGACGTGCAGGGTTTCTGTGAACCGTTACTGCAGAGAATTCCAATGAAAATTGCAATCGTCCACGACTGGCTGGTGACGTACGCCGGTGCCGAAAGGGTTTTGGCATCGCTCATCAAGATCTGGCCCGAGGCGGATCTTTTCTCCGTCATCGACTTTCTCAGCGACCAGGACCGCGCGCAGCTGGGCGGCAAGGTCGCGACCACCACTTTCATCCAGCGCCTGCCCAAAGCCAAGACCAAATACCAGCGCTATCTGCCGCTGATGCCGATGGCGATCGAGCAACTGGACCTGTCCGGTTACGACCTGATCATCAGCAGCAGCCACGCGGTGGCCAAAGGCGTGCTGTGCGGCCCCGATCAACTGCACATCAGCTACGTGCACTCGCCGATCCGCTATGCCTGGGACCTGCAACACCAGTACCTGAAAGAGGCCAACATGAGCAGCGGCCTCAAGGGCAAAGTGGCGCGAATGATCCTGCACTACATGCGCATGTGGGATCAGCGCACCGCCGCAGGCGTCGATGACTTCATCGCCAACTCGCACTTCATCGGCGCGCGGATCACCAAGTCGTATCGTCGCGAATCGACGGTGATCTACCCGCCGGTGGACACCCGGGGCTTCACGATCCAGGAACAGAAACAGGACTACTACTTCACCGCCTCGCGCATGGTTCCCTACAAGCGCATGCCGATGATCGTCGAAGCCTTCGCGGCGATGCCGGACAAACGTCTGGTGATGGTTGGCGACGGCCCGGAAATGGAAAAAGCCAAGGCCATTGCGGCCAACGCGCCGAACGTGACCCTGCTCGGTTTTCAACCGTTTGCGGTGTTGCAGGAGCACATGCGTAACGCCAAGGGGTTCGTGTTCGCTGCCGAGGAAGACTTCGGTATCAGCCCGGTGGAAGCCCAGGCCTGCGGCACGCCAGTGATCGCGTTCGGCAAGGGGGGCGTGCTGGAGACTGTCTGCGGTCTGGATCATCCGCAACCGACCGGGGTGTTCTACCCGGAGCAGACCGTGGCGTCGCTGATCGAGGCGATTGAAACCTTCGAAGCCGCCAGCGAACGCATCACGGCCCAGGCCTGCCGCGCCAACGCCGAGCGTTTCAGCGAAGCGCGCTTCGAGCAGGAAATGCGTCAGTTCGTCGAACTGCGTCTGACCGCATCGCGTCAGGCTCGTCAATCCATGCAGTTCCGGGCGACTCAGATTCAACCGAGTCTGGTCGCGCCGACGCTGGTTGCCAGCGATTTATCCGCCCGCGTTGTTCCGATCAAATCCGTCTGAGCGAGCACAGAACATGAGCACACCACTTCGCGGCATCTTGCATGCTCATCAATCAACCTTGTCGGTCGCCCACCGTTTGCTGGACCTGGCGGTCATCACCCTCGGCGGCTATAGCGTCAACCTGCTCACTGGCACGACGACCAGCACCGAAACCTGGATGCAGATCCTGCTGGCGGCGGTGGCCTTCCACTGGCTGGCCGAATATCACCAGTTGTACGGCTCGTGGCGCGGCGAACGCATCGTTCGCGAGTTGTTGAAGGTGGCGAACTACTGGGGGCTGGCGTTCGTCCTGCTGTTGTTCGTCGACTACCTGCTGCTGCAACCGGCGGACCTTGCGAATAACAGCCAGATGGCCTGGTTCGCCGGCGTGCTGGTGGCTTTATGTGGCTATCGGCTGGCGATTCGCAGCCTGCTGCACACCCTGCGCAGCCGCGGCTTCAACACCCGGCGCGTGGCGATTGTCGGCACCGGTCACTGTGGTGAACGCCTGGCGCTGTCAATCGAGCGCGCGCCATGGATGGGCCTGAATTTGCTGGGTTTCTACGACGAACAACCCGAGCAGATGGACCTGGCGCGAATCGGTCGACGCATCCCGGTGCTTGGCGATCTGGACGAACTGATCCAGGACGCCCGCGACGGCAAGATCGACAAGGTCTACATCACCCTGACGCTCGGCGCACAGGCACGTCTGCAAGAGTTGATCAAAGGCCTGAGCGACACCACTGCTTCGGTCTACGTGATCCCGGACGTGTTCATGTTCGAGCTGTTGCATGCCCGTAGCGAAAGCATCAACGGGCTGCCGAGCATCAGTATCTTCGACTCGCCCATGGACGGTGCGTGGAGCATGGTCAAACGCATCGAGGACATCGTGCTGTCGAGCGTGATCCTGACCATGATCGCTCTGCCACTGCTGCTGATTGCCATCGCCATCAAGTTCACTTCGCCCGGCCCTGTGCTGTTTCGTCAGCGCCGCTACGGGCTGGACGGGCGACCGATCATGGTCTGGAAATTCCGCAGCATGAGCGTGCAGGAAAACGGCGCGGTGGTGACTCAGGCCACTCGCAACGACAGCCGCATAACCCCGCTGGGCGCGTTTCTGCGTCGCACCTCGCTGGACGAGCTGCCGCAGTTCTTCAACGTGCTGCGCGGCGACATGTCCATCGTCGGCCCGCGTCCACATGCCGTGGCGCACAACGAGCAATACCGCAAACAGGTGTCGGGCTACATGCTGCGGCACAAGGTCAAGCCGGGCATCACCGGCTGGGCACAGATCAACGGCTGGCGTGGCGAAACCGACACGCTGGACAAGATGCAGAAACGCGTGGAATTCGACCTGCAGTACATCGAGCACTGGTCGGTCTGGCTGGACATGAAAATCATCCTGCTGACGCTCTTCAAAGGCTTCGTCAACAAGAACGCCTTCTAAAACGCTTCTAAAAAAAAAGAATGTCTGCCAATAACAACAGCGATGGCCGATGGCTACTAAGCTCGGCGGGAGGTGCTTGAGTGTTTGAACGATTGTGATCCGAAGTTCGGTGTTGGTAAGGGATGCAACGAAATCACTGCGGTGCCAGTACGCACCTATTAGGATTAGAAGGAACATTCATATGAAAGTAACGTTAGCGGTAGTGCTGCTTTCCAGTCTGGTTTTGCAAGGCTGCGCATTCGCCCCAGGTCAATACATGTCTCTTAGCGATGTAACTGATAAAGACCCGGACGGTCCTGCGGTCACCCTCGTCAATATCACCCCGACGACGTTGGCCCAGCAGCAGAAATCCGCTGCTGCCCTGGCAAAACCATTGCCACCTGAACTGATGAATTACAAAACCCCCGAATACATCGTCGGCCCGGGCGATGCGTTGCTGGTGACTGTGTTCGAGCACCCTGAGCTGACCGCTCCTGGCTCCCAGGAACAACTGGACGCCAACAGCCGGGAAGTGTTGAACGACGGCACGGTGTTCTTCCCGTATGTCGGTCGGATTCAGGCGGCGGGCAAAACCGTTTCACAGATTCGCGAACAGCTGCGCATGGGCTTGCTGCCGCAGTACACCGAGGTCAAGGTCGACGTCAAAGTGCTGCGTTACAACAGCCAGCGCGTACTGCTGTCGGGTGCGTTCAAGTCGCCTGGTCCGCAGCCGATCACCAATATTCCGCTGAGCCTGGTTCAGGCCATCAGCCAGGCCGGTCTTGATTTGACCGACGCCAACCTCGCCGGTCTGACGCTGCGTCGCGACGGCAAGGATTATGTGATCGACGTTGACTCGCTCAACCGCAAGGACTCGCAACTGAGCAAGATCTTCCTCAAGGATGGCGACTATCTGCACCTGAACAGCAACTCGAAGAACAAGATTTACGTGTTGGGTGAGGTTCAGCGCCCTCAGGTGATTTCGTTCAGCACTACCAGCGTGACGTTGCTTGAAGCGCTGGGTACTTCTGGCGGGCTGAGCCCGGATGCTGCCGATGGTGAGGCGGTGTATGTGATTCGTGCGCAGGATGCGACGCACTCGGCGACCGTGTATCACTTGAACGCGAAGAAGCCGACCGCCTATGCGCTGGCCAAGGGTTTTGAGTTGTCGGCGCAGGATGTGGTGTTTGTGGGGCCTGCGAACATTACTCGTTGGAGCCGTTATGTGAGTCAGCTGTTGGGTTCGAACAACATCATCCAGACGGGTGCGATGTTCCGGAACTGATAGTGGCTTCGAGCGGCAAGCCTGAAGCGATGAGTTAAAAGCAAGACGAAAGCAAAATCCCCGCAGAGGCCGACTGCGGGGATTTTTTTTGGGCTTTTGTTGGTGGGGTGGCGTCGGGGTTGGGTGTATATCCGTTATTTCCAGGGGCGCGGATTATGGTTCCGCTCTTACAGCGGGTCACTTTTTCCAAGAGCCGAAAAAGTAACCAAAAAGGCCCTGCTCCTGGTTGGGTTCCTCCTTCGTCGGAATTCCCTCACTCCGGCGACGCTCCGTGGGCCCGCCGCCATCCATGGCGGGGGGCGGCTCTCGCGGCATCCATGCCGCTCGGCCCACGGAGCGCCACCTGCGTTCAGCCTGCACCCAAGTCGCGATTTTGTGGTGTCTGGACTTCCGCGCACTTAGAAGCAAGATCAAAAGCGAACAGAGACCTGTCGTCCAGATACGATCCCTGTGGGAGAAGCCGGAGCTCTGCGACGGCAGCGAAGCGGTGGGTCTGGTGGCTCACTTGCTACTGATCCACCGTCTCGCTGCCGTCGCAGAGCTTCGGCGTCTCCCACAGGGATGGGTGTCCAACTTTAAGATTTCGGCTCGACACTGCTACAGGTAAGGTGTTCGCCATTGCAGTTGCAGTTGCAGTTGCAGTTGCAGTTGCAGTTGATCTAGATCTTGATCTTGATCTTCATGCGCGCCAGTCCAGACACCACCAATCGCGACTTGGGTGCAGGCTGAACGCAGGCGACGTGGAGTGGGCCGAGCGGCATGGATGCCGCGAGAGCGCCGCAAGGACATGGATGTCCGTTCGGCGCGGGCCCACGGAGCGTCGCCGGAGTGAGGGAACTTCGACGAAGTCGAGGCCAAACCAGGAGCAGGCACCCTTGGTTACTTGGGGTGCTTTTCCAAGTAACTCGCCGGAGGCGAAACAGCTCTGGCGTTAGCCAGAGCCCAATAAGCGTCACCCTACACAATGGATATACACCCAAATCCTACACACCACTGGCGATCGGGAAGTGTTGCCCCAGCAACAGCAAATCAACACTTCCCCACCTCAGAATCACCCACCCCCACCCGAAAAGCACCATTCAAAAACCTCCAGCCACCGGATTCACTGGCGCCAAGCCATTTCGACCGGGCTGGCACGCATGCTGCTTTGAACCTCCCAAAGGGTCTATCCGCCCATCCCCCTTCGCGTAAACCGCGACCTGCACGGTGCCCTGTGGCACCTCGGGTGAACGACCCCAAGGACATACAACATGCTGGTAGTTTCAATTTCAGGCAGCCCCTCCACCCGCTCCCGCTCCGGCGTGGTCCTCAAACACGCAGCGCAGTGGCTGGCCGATCACGGCGTGGACGTAAAGACCGTACGCATCCAGGACTTCAACGCCGAAGACCTGCTCTACGCCCGCTTCGACAGCCCCGAAGTCATCGCCTTCATCGAAGCCGTCGCCAAAACCGATGGTCTGCTGATCGGCACACCGGTCTACAAGGCATCATTTTCCGGAGCGTTGAAGACATTGCTGGACCTGCTCCCAGAGCGCTCGCTGCATGGCAAGGTGGTCCTGCCTCTTGCAACGGGCGGCAGCATCGCGCACATGCTGGCGGTGGATTACGCCTTGAAACCCGTACTGTCCGCGCTCAAATGCCAGGAAGTGCTGCACGGCGTGTTCGCCATCGACAGCCAGATCAGCTATGGCGACAACGAACTGGGGGGCGATCTCGATGAGTTGCTGACCCAGCGTCTGCATGACGGGCTGGACCATTTCCTGCTCGGCCTGCAACACCGCACCAACGCGCGGCACAAGGAAGCGGGGGGGCATTTGAAGCTGGCGCTATGAGCATGACTTGAGCTGTGCGATCAGTAAGCGAGACCTTCGCAGCTCTCCTGGCCGACCGGACGGAACGCTTCTAGAGACCGTTTCAGAAACAACCAAAAGGGCTATGAAACGGTGCCCCCGGTGCCTTCAACACGAAGCGCTCAGCCCTGGCGCGCTTTGGAGGGAGCGACGACCTGAGCGTTGACTTCGCCACGGTTGTCGAACTCGTGAGCCCGTTGCATTTGTGGCTGGGCCAGTAATTGGGCCTTGCGGACCTGATATTCATCGTAGGACAGGCCACGACGATTCAAGTCTTCAAGGGCCAGTTGCTGGGTTTCCTCAGCGGTGTAAGCACGCAATTCGGGATGATTGCCAGCGGCACAGCCAGAAACAACGGCGACTGAAAGCAACATGGCGAGGGCAAGAAGACGGTTCATGGGAGCCTCCATTCGGCTCGTTTCTGGAATGAAGCCAAGGCTACGCGCCGGGCCTTTCCAGCAGAAATCAGTCGTCTTGATAGTGGGTATCGGCTCTGTTGTGCTCCATCTAGAGCGATCAGCCCAACGGACACACCTCTCATTCCCATGGTACGTATCACCTGTGGGAGCTGCCAAAGGTTACGACGGTGCGAAAGCGGTGTGTCAGATTGGCCGCTTTCGCCACCGTCGTAACCTCCGGCAGCTCCCACAGTGGGTCGGTGTAAGGTTGGAACGGTTAAACCAACCAATGCCACAACAGCAGCGTGCCGACCAGACCCACCACCGAAACGATGGTCTGCAACACCGACCAGACCCAGAGAGTCTGCTTGAGCTGCAGGCCAAAGTACTCGCGAACCATCCAGAAGCCCGCATCGTTGACGTGGCAGAAAAACACCGAGCCGGCGCCGATCACCAGTGCTACCAGCGACGCTTCAACCGGCGCCAGCCCGGCCATCATCGGCGCGAGGATGCCTGCTGTGGTGGTGGTCGCTACGGTCGCCGAACCGGTGGCCTGACGCAGCGCCACCGCGATCAGCCAGGCCAGCAACAGGTACGGCATGTGCGCGCCTTCGGCGACCTTGCTGATGGTCTGGCTGACACCGGCATCCAGCAGCGTCTGCTTGAGTCCGCCGCCCGCTCCGATGGTCAGCAGCAGCACGGCGATCGGCGCCAGGCTTTTGCGCAGAGTGCCGCCGACGTGCTCACGGGAAATCCCGTTGGCCCAGCCCAGGCAGACCGTCGCCGCCAGCACCGCGATGCCCAGCGCCACCAGCGGCTCGCCGAGAAACTTGAGGGTCAGCGCGATATTGCTCTCAGGTTCCAGAGCGATCTTGGCCAGCGTACTGCCGAGCATCAGGATCACCGGCAGAAGAATGATCAGCAGCGAGATACCGAAACCTGGCTGACGGGTGACGCCTGGCTTGGCCGAAAACAACTCGCCCAGTTCAGCCGGTGCTTCAATGTGCAAACGCCTGGACAACCAGTTGCCGTAAAGCGGACCGGCCAGGATCACCGCCGGCACCGCGATGCAGAAACCCAGCAACATCGTCAGGCCGAGGTCGGCGTGCAGCGCGCTGACCGCAATCAGCGGCCCCGGGTGCGGAGGCATCAGCGCATGCAGCGTAGTCATGCCCGCCAATGCCGGGATGGCGATTTTCAACAGCGGCTGGTTCGACTGGCGCGCCATGACGAAGATGATCGGCACCATCATCACCAGGCCCACTTCGAAGAACAGCGGCAGGCCGATGACCATCGCAACCAATGCCATCACCCACGGCAACGTCTTACCCTTGCCCAGCCCGAGCAAGGTGGACGCAATGCGATCCGCCGCTCCGGATTCGGCCATCAGCGCGCCGAGCATCGCACCCAGCGCGATGATGATCCCCGCCTCCCCGAGAATGCCCCCCGCGCCCTTGCTGAACGCTTTCGCAACTGCCTCCGCTGGCAACCCCGCACCTATCCCTGCGATGAAAGTACCCACCAGGATCGACAGAAACGGCGGGAGTTTGGTGGCGCTGATCAACACGATAATCGTGGCAATGGCGATCAGGCAGCAGATGATCAGGCGGGTGTCATGAAACACCCACGCAGCAGACGACAAATCCAAGAGGATCCCCTTATCGTTCGATTCTTATTGAAAGATGATCTGAAACAATTTGTTTCAGGTGGCCAAACGATACCGGATGCGGCAAGTCGTCGCAGCGATTTTTCACAGAAAGTGGCCGAAAAGGCCTGCCATTCATCCATTCATCTAAATGAATAAACACCTATCGCTCAGTGAATGCTCAGGTGAGCGCACTCGATCAGCACATCTCGCAATGCCTGTGCGGCCGCCGACAATTTGTGATCGGCGAGGGTCATTAAACCGATTCGGCGCTCGATCCTCGGGCCTTCCAAGGCGATACAACGTGCACCCAACTCCTCCATCTGCTGGATGCACAGCGACGGCACGGCGCTGACGCCCAGACCATTGGCGACCATGCGTCCGACCGTGGACAGCTGATGACTTTCGAATGCCACCGACAGTTTTCCGTGCTGCGTTTGCAGGTCCTGTTCCAGCAGCAGGCGCACTGCCGACGGCCGCTGCAAGGTGATGAAGTCGTGATGCAGCAACTCGTCCCAGGTCACCTGCCCCCGTTCGGCCAGCGGCGAATCCATCGGCACCACCGCGACGAAACGGTCCATGTAGAACGAGGTGAAGGTGAGGTTGTTGCTGGACTCCGGTTCGAAGCCGATCCCCAACTCCACCCGACGATGGTCGACCATCTCCAGCACCTGCTCATTGATCACGTCATGCACGGCGACATTGACCCGCGGATAGCGCTCACGAAAAACCTTCAGCGCAGTCGGCAACGAGTTGCCGGCGAACGACGGCATCGCTGCAATCGAGACCTTGCCCATTTGCAGGGTGAAGCGCTGGCGCAGCAGTTCTTCGGCGTTGTCCCAGTCCGCGAGCAGTTGCCGAGCCAGCGGCAGCAGTGCCTCCCCTTCCGGCGTCAGGCTGACGCTGCGCGTGGTACGTGTGAGCAGTTGCCCGCCGAGGTCTTCCTCCAGCGCCTTGATGGTCAGGCTCAGCGCCGGTTGCGACAGATGCAGGCGCTCCCCCGCCTGGGCAAAGCTCAGACATTGCGCGACCGCCAGAAATGCCCGGAGCTGCTTGACGTTCATATATTTAGATTTCTTATCAATCCATGAAAAAAACAAAATTAACAAATCACTGAGCTAGAGAGAAGATGCCGTGAACGCTTTCCGACAGCTACATTGTCGGACACAACTACAAAGAAGGCGGGATATCACCATGGCTGGACTCGACAAGCGAGTTGCAACATACGAAGAAGCCCTTGCAGGGCTGACTGACAACATGACTGTACTGGCGGGCGGTTTCGGCTTGTGCGGTATCCCGGAAAACCTGATCGCGCAGATCAAGCGCATGGGCGTCAAAGGCCTGACCGTTGTCTCGAACAACTGCGGCGTCGACGGCTTCGGCCTGGGCGTGCTGCTCGAAGACCGGCAGATCCGCAAGATGATCGCGTCCTACGTCGGTGAAAACGCCCTGTTCGAACGCCAACTGCTGAGCGGCGAACTGGAAGTTGAACTTACCCCGCAAGGCACCCTCGCCGAGAAAATGCGCGCAGGCGGTGCCGGCATCCCCGCTTTCTACACCGCCACCGGCTACGGCACTCCAGTTGCCGAAGGCAAGGAAACCCGCCAGTTCAACGGCCGTAACGTGATCCTGGAAGAAGCCATCACCGGCGACTTCGCGATCATCAAAGGCTGGAAAGCCGACCATTTCGGTAACGTGGTCTATCGCCACACCGCGCAGAACTTCAACCCGGTCGCCGCCACCGCCGGCAAGATTACCGTGGTCGAGGTCGAAGAAATCGTCGAACCGGGCGTTCTGTTGCCGACCGAGATTCACACCCCTGGTATTTATGTGGATCGCGTGATCCTGGGCACTTTCGAGAAACGCATCGAGCAACGCACGGTTAAAAAAGCCTGACGCGCCGAACCGACTCGAAACCATTCATTGATTTCCCCGCAGGCGCTTCTTGAGCCTGCCGGACACAATAAAAGAGACCCAAGATCATGGCACTCTCCCGCGAACAAATGGCACAGCGCGTTGCGCGCGAACTGCAAGACGGCTTCTACGTGAACCTGGGCATTGGCATCCCGACCCTGGTCGCCAACTACGTACCTGAAGGCATCGATGTCATGCTGCAATCGGAAAACGGCCTGCTCGGCATGGGCGCATTTCCGACCGAAGAGACCATCGATGCCGACATGATCAATGCCGGCAAACAGACCGTCACTGCACGTAAAGGCGCATCGATCTTCTCCTCCGCCGAGTCCTTCGCCATGATCCGTGGCGGCCATGTGGACCTTACCGTACTGGGCGCCTTCGAAGTCGACGTCGAAGGCAACATCGCTTCGTGGATGATCCCGGGCAAGCTGGTCAAGGGCATGGGCGGCGCGATGGATCTGGTGGCCGGTGCCGACAACATCATCGTGACCATGACCCACGCCTCCAAGGATGGTGAATCCAAACTGCTGTCGCGTTGCAGCCTGCCGCTGACCGGCGCTGGCTGCATCAAGAAGGTACTGACTGACCTTGCGTATCTGGAGATCGAAAACGGCGCCTTCATCCTGCGCGAAACCGCGCCGGGCGTAACGGTCGAAGAAATCATCGCCAAGACCGCCGGCAAGCTGATCGTGCCGGACGACGTAGTCGAGATGAAGTTCTGACCGAGGCGGAGTCTACCCAAGCAGCACGGCTTGGCGGCGGCAGCGATTTCAAAAACGCCACCGCCGGCAAGCCGGACCGCTACAGACCAAGCCCGTCATTTTGCTATGCCATGCTGCCTCTTCAGCGATGAAGGGGCTTTGCTGTATCTAGAGCCGCACCTTTTTTGCATCACCGCCAACACTAAAAACAGCTATCTCAGATAGCACCTGAACAATAACTCCAAGAGGTAAAAACAACGTGGCCGCCGATATCGAAGAAAGCCGCTCCGCCCGATTTGCCCTGCGCTGCGCCAAATGGGCAGAACGCTGGTTCCCTGACTCCTGGGTGTTCGCCGCCCTGGCCGTGGTCATCGTCACCATCGCCACCCTGGCCATCGGCGCCAAACCCGCCGACACCGCCAAGGCCTTTGGCGACGGTTTCTGGAGTCTGATTCCCTTCACTATGCAAATGGCCTTTGTGGTCATCGGCGGCTACGTGGTCGCCAGTTCGCCTCCGGCGGTCAAGCTGATCGACCGTCTGGCACGCATTCCGAAAAACGGTCGCTCGGCCGTGGCCTGGGTGGCGCTGATTTCCATGGTGGCTTCGTTGCTGAACTGGGGCCTGTCGCTGGTCTTCGGCGGTTTGCTGGTCCGCGCTCTGGCACGTCGCACCGACCTGAAAATGGACTACCGCGCCGCCGGTGCTGCCGCCTATCTGGGTCTGGGCGCTGTGTGGGCTTTGGGTCTGTCATCGTCGGCTGCGCAATTGCAGGCCAACCCGGCCAGCCTGCCGCCCTCGATTCTGGCGATCACCGGGATGATCCCGTTCACCCAGACCATCTTCCTCTGGCAATCGGGCGTCATGCTGCTGGCGCTGGTGGTGATCTCGATCATTGTCGCCTACGCCACCGCACCCGGGCCGAACAGCGCCCGTGAAGCCAAGGATTGCGGCGTTGACCCTGCGTTCAGCATGCCGCCGCTTCCCCCGCGCACCCGTCCTGGCGAGTGGCTGGAATACAGCCCGCTGCTGATCATCCTGATGGTCATACTGGCGTCCGGCTGGTTGTACAACGAGTTCAGCACCAAGCCTGCGATCACCGCGATCTCGGGTCTGAACACCTACAACTTCCTGTTCATCATGGTCGGTGCCTTGCTCCACTGGCGTCCGCGCAGCTTCCTGGATGCGGTGGCCCGTGCGGTACCCACCACCACCGGCGTGTTGATCCAGTTCCCGCTGTACGGTTCGATTGCCGCCCTGCTGACCACGGTCAAGGGCGGTGACGCGCAAACCGTCGCGCACCACATCTCGACCTTCTTCACCAGCATCGCGTCCCACGACACCTATGCACTGCTGATGGGCGTGTACTCGGCGATCCTCGGCTTCTTCATCCCGTCCGGTGGCGGCAAGTGGATCATCGAGGCCCCGTACGTGATGCAGGTCGCCAACGACCTGAAATACCACCTGGGCTGGGCGGTGCAGATCTACAACGCGGCTGAAGCGCTACCGAACCTGATCAACCCGTTCTACATGCTGCCGCTGCTGGGCGTACTGGGCCTTAAAGCACGCGACCTGATCGGCTTCTCGTTCGTGCAGTTGCTGGTGCATACACCGTTGGTGTTGTTCCTGCTGTGGGCGCTGGGCACGACCCTGGCGTACATTCCGCCGCTCATGCCATAAAACGCGCGCGCCCTGTAGCAGCACGGCTTGCCGGCGGTAGCGATCCTGAGGACGTCGCCGCCTGCAAACCGGACTGCTACAGATCGATAGATATACCCTGCGCTCCATCGGCGCTATGGGCCTGATTCACCAGCCACTCCTTCAGCGCTTGCACCGTCGGGCGCAGGATCGAGTGTCTGGGCTGTACCAGGTAATATCCTTTCGCCAGCGGCAACCTCTGCTCGAAGGGCTCGATCAATGCCCCGCTCGCCACTTCCTCCTGAGTCAGCCACTCGCTGGTGATGACCACCCCCTGATTTCGCCGCGCCGCTTCGATGGCCATCAACGACTGGTCGAAGTGAATGCCGGGAATCTTCCTTGCCTCCTCCTCTCCGATTAGTGCGAAGCGCTGCAGCCAGTCAGGCCAGTGCGGATGCAAAGTGTTGTGCAGCAAGGTCGCCCTTCGCAGATCGTTCGGCAGCCGCAGCCCGAACTGAGCCGCGTAACTTGGTGTGCAATAGACCCGCGCGTCGTCCTGATGCAGCAACTCAACGTCCAGCTCCGGCGCATGCCCGTCGAAGTGCCGGATCGCCAGATCGACCCGCTCGCTGCTGAAGTCGGCCAGAGTGGTCGACGAACTCAGGTGCAACGCCACTGCGGGATGACTTTCGAGAAAACCGGCCATGCGCCGGGCGAACCATTTCGCGGCCAGGCTTGGCGGCATGTTCAACCAGACATTGTTGTTGTGCCGGTCGCGCAGCGCATGGCTGGCGTCGACGATCTGCGCCAACGCCGGCTGGATCTGCGCCCAGTAGGCATGGCCATCGGGGGTCGGCTGGATCTGTCGGATCTGCCGGGCGAACAATGAAACCCCAAGCCACTGTTCAAGGTTGCGGATCTGCTGACCCACGGCGCCGGGCGTCACGCTCAGCTCATCGGCTGCGAGAGAAAAACTACTCAATCGCATGGCGGCATCGAAGCAGAGCAACGCTTTGAGGGGAGGCGAGCTTTTCATGGAGTAGTTTTTCTATTTCATCGATCAGAGATGATGATTTGTAACGGATCGTGGCTCCACGCACAATCGCCCCCTCGACCACTAAGCGGCTGACCGGACTCCCATGAAAAACATCGCCTACTTCGCCTTCGCCCTCCTCGGGTTGATCTGGGGCACCAACTTCATGTTCATGAAGTGGGCAGTGGAGTGGATTTCCCCGGCGCAGATCGTGTTGCTGCGCTCGTTCTTCGGCTTCTTGCCGATCCTGATCTACGCCCTGGCGACTCGTGCCTTGAGCTGGAGCCACATTAAGTACATCCATCACTTTCTGGTCATGGCGCTGCTGGCGACCGCGGTTTATTACTACCTGTACGCCGAAGGCACCACGCTGCTGCTGTCCAGCGTGGCTGGCCTGCTCAGCGGCGTGATTCCACTGTTCACCTTTGGTTGCGCCTTCCTGTTTCTGCGTGAAGAAAAGCTCAATGCGCGCATGACGGCAGGCGTGCTGCTGGGGTTCGTCGGCGTACTGCTGATCGCCCGCCCTTGGGCCAGCGGCGATGCAGCCATCTCGGTACAAGGCGTGATGTACATGATGCTCGGCTCCCTGAGCATCGGCTGCTCGTTCGTCTACGCCAAACGTTTCCTGACCAGCCTGAATATCTCTGCCGTTGCCCTGTGCACCTACCAGATCGGCCTGGCGCTGCTGATTCTGCTGGTGGTGACCGACAAGAGCGGCATGCAGCACATCACCGACAGCCCGAAAGCCATGCTCGGCGTATCGCTGGGCCTGGGTCTTTCGGGCACCGGTGTGGCATACATCCTGTACTACTTCATCGTCGAACGGCTGGGGGCAGTGGTCGCTGCATCCGCCACTTACATCCCGCCAGTGATCGCGCTGCTGATCGGGGTATTCGTCGCAGGCGAACCGGTGCATGCACTGGACGTGATTGCGATTGCCGCGATCCTCGGCGGCGTATTCGTACTGCAGAGCGGCCGGCGAGTCGCGGCACAACAGGTTCGGGCGAAGGTCGCAGCGACGGTGGACTGATTCAAAGACCACACTCTGCAAGAAAGACGGATTCCTGTCGCAGATCGGCTTGCCAGCGGCGACCGATTGGCCATCGCGAGCGCCAGCACGCCGTTCTTCCAGGGAGTTTGCCCGATGGCGATGCGGGGCGATCACTCTGCCTCGCTGCCTTCGTACTCTCCCGCCGCCACGTCAATCAGCGCCTTGCGCAAGGACCTCGCCTGATCGACGCCATAACCCTTCTCGAAACGAGCCTGGGCCTGTTCCCACATCGGCTGGGTCTCCAGCAATTTATTCATGCCGGCCTTCGTCAGGCTCACCAGTCGACTGCGCTTGTCAGCGGGATCGACTGCCACCGATACCCAGCCTTCACGTTCGAGCGGTTTGAGATTCTGCGCCAGCGCTGAGCGGTCGATCACCAGAATCGCCGCCAGCTCCGACATACTCGCAACCTGACCCCGAGCGATCTGCATCAGGATCGAGCGCTGCGTCGAACGCAGCCCCGACGGCGCCAGCAGTGCATCGTAGAGCAGCGTGATGCGGCGGGTAGCCTTACGCAGATGGGTGGCGTGACAGACCACATCCTGTGGAATGTGCAGACCATCGGGGACGGCCACCGTGGGCTTGTGGGTGTTGCTCATCTTCCCTCCTCCGAGAAGGTTGCAGGCAGCCCGTACGGCGCATGCCATCCAATGACGAAAATAGACCTTGACCGATACCGGCATATACCCGCAAATTGAAATAGGAGCATATACCGCTAATTCACTCTTCGCACGCCTTCGAGACTCAGACCATGGACACCGAACACGTTTCGCCCGCCGCAGGCCTGCAGCGATTTCTCATTCTGCTGTGCGTGTCGATCCCTTCGTTCATGATCAACCTGGATTCCAATATTGTCGCAGTCTCCCTGTCGTCCATTGCACAGTCCCTGCACGCCGGCTTCGCCGACATCGAATGGGTCATCAGCGCCTACACCCTGACATTCGCCTCCTGCGTCATGCCAGCCGGTGCCTTGGCTGACCGCTATGGTCGTAAACGCCTGCTGGTCATCGGGTTGGCCGTGTTCACCACCGCGTCACTGATCTGCGGTGCGGCTGGCAGCGTCGCGTTGCTCAACAGCGCGCGAGCATTACAAGGTGTAGGTGCGGCCATCCTGCTGAGTTCGGCGCTGGCAACGCTTTCGCACACCTTTCGAGGCCCGCATCGCGCGCGGGCGTTTGCGTTCTGGGGCTCGGTAATCGGCATTGCCACGTCGCTGGGGCCGGTGGCAGGCGGATTCATCACGCAGCATTTCGGCTGGCAATGGGTGTTCTACATCAACGGCCCTATCGGTGTAGCAATGATCGCGCTGACGCTATACGCGGTAAAGGAATCCAGCGATCCCCTGGCGCGCAAGATCGACATACCGGGCTCGATCACATTCTGCAGCAGCCTGTTTCTAGTCACCCTGGCGCTCATCACCGGCAACCACGAAGGCTGGGGCAGCCCGCGCATTCTCATCGAGTTTGCATGCTCTGCCGTCCTGTTCACCCTGTTTTTACTGGTGGAACGAAGCAGCAACGACCGATGCTCGACCTGAGTCTGTTCCGTCGTCCGACCTACATAGGCGCCAACATCGCAGGGCTCGCCTACGCCGCCGGACTGCTGACCATGTTCACTTACCTACCCATTTACTTTCAGAGCGGCCTTGGGCTCAGCCCGCAAAAAGCCGGATTGTTGATGCTGCCCATTGCGGTGCCGTTGTTCGTTGTCCCTCGCATCGTCGCCAACTACCTGACACACCGTTTCAGCGGACGGGCATTACTGACCTTCGGCCTGGCGACCATTGGCGTCGGCCTGTTGTGGCTGGGCGCCCATGCGATGAGTTTCGATTACGCCTCAATGGTTGCCGGCCTGCTGATCGCCGGTATCGGCGCCGGCATCCTCAACGGCGAGACTGCCAAAGTCAGCATGTCGGTGATTGCGCCGGAACGTGCCGGTATGGCCTCGGGGATATCAGGAACGGTACGTTTCAGCGGTATCGTGGTGGGCTTTGCGGCACTGGGGGCGATTCTGTTTTCTCGGGTGTCGGCGACACTCGCGAGCGGTTTGCCCGCCGACTCCACAATTGACCCGGTAGCCCTGACACGCAGCGTTGCCGCTGGCGACTTTTCTGGCGGCATGCAGGCATTGCCAGCCGGCATCGACGTGCACGCGCTGGCCTTGCTCAGCTTCGGCAGCGGCTATCAGGCAATCCTTTGGGTCGGCGCCGGCATCGCCCTGAGCGCATCGTTGCTGACGTGGTTGCTGGTACTCCGCGCCGACACCGCACCCACGCCACGTCACAACGAAAACCCTGGCGCTGCGGCGCCTCAGGTCGAATAGCGGTAGTTTCACTCGACTTTGCTCACCCGGGTCGTGCAATGCCGGTACCAGGTCGAACGACCGAGTTCACGAATCTCCCGGTGTTCAGGGTGCTCTCGCCAAGCCAGGATTGCCGCTTCGCTGGACCAGTACGACACCGTGATTCCAAATCCATCCCCACCTCGCGCCGACTCCACACCGAGAAAACCCGGCTGCTCGCGAACCCGCTCAAGCATCCGCTGCGCTGCCTGCTCGTAGTTCTCGGCATCTTGCGAGGTGCGCAGCGAGGTGAAGATGACGGCGTAGTACGGCACCGCAATCGTGTCGCTCATCATTGCGATGACCCACCGTGTTGCGCACACGCCAGCACGAACGCCTTGACCAACGGTGGAGTCGTGCCTTCCAGCGCCGCGCGTTCGGGCTGGAACAACGTGGCGAGAAAAAACGGATGGCCGTTCAGCTCCATCGCGCGGACTTCATTGTCGTGGTCGTAACCGGAGACTTTCAGCGGCCCGGCAAACACCTCGGCTTCCAGCTCTTTGCGCAGCCCGTAACGGCAACGATAACGCTCGTGGGTTTCCAGCGCGCCGTATGCCGTGGCTATGCGTGAACCGGGCAGCAGACGAATCGGTGCGAAGGCTTCGACCAGCGAGCAACTGAGTGGCGTGATAATCGCCCGGTCGGAATCCGGCGCTGTCTCGGCGTGCTCGGCATCTGCCCACCCCAGATGATTGCGCGCATATTCGAGCAACGCGTGCTGAAAGCCGCCGCAGGTCCCCAGAAACGGCACTTGACCTTCGCGGGCAAAACGGATTGCAGTCAGCGCGCCATCCATGTCGCGATACGGGCTCGCCGGGACGCACCAGATGCCCTCGAACGCTTCAAGGCCCTCGCCCGTGCCGACGTCCGGCGTCGGAATCCATTGAAACTCGATGACGATACCAGTCCCGCCCGCGACCCGATCCAGCGCCACCGGAATCGCCTGATGCGCGGGCACGTTTTCGTCGTAATCCCCGACCAACGCAATGCGTATTGCCTGTTTCTGCTTCATGTCTGCTCCCTGATATCAAAACGCTTTGCGGTAGGTCTGGGCGGGACTATAAGCTTGTTCCCACGCAATCGAAATTGGCGTTCAAGCAAGTGATCAATGCAGCCATGCACTATCGAATCAATCATGCCGACCTCAACCTGATCCTCGCACTGGTGCGGGGCAAGACCCTGGCTCGCGCCGCTGAGCTGCTCAAGGTGGACGTCTCGACGGTGTTCCGCGCGGTGCGACGGCTGGAAAGCGCGACTGGCACCGCGCTGTTCGAAAAGAGCCGCGCCGGGTATCAGCCGACCAGCGCTGCCATCGTCCTTGCGCAACAGGCTGAAAGCGCCGAACAAGCCTTGGCGCTGGCGCAGATCAGCCTTGAACAGGGTCAGCAGATCGTCAGCGGCACCGTTCGCCTGACCTGCACCGAGGCCGTGCTGCAAAGCCTGCTGCTGCCTGCCCTGCGTCGTTTCATGCCTGATTATCCGGGGCTGAAACTGGAGCTGAACACCTCCAGTAACTTTGCCAATCTCAGTCGTCGCGACGCCGATATCGCGTTGCGTCTGACCAATACTCCACCGCAGCATCTGGTCGGCACGCGACTGGGCACGGTGTCCTATCGGGTGTGTGCCAGCGAAGAGTATCTGCGGCGCAGCGGCCATACCGCCCTTGAAGAAATGGCCTGGATCGCCCCGGATGACTTTCTGCCCGACCATCCCACTGTGGCGTGGCGGCGCCAGCAACTGCCAGGGGTGAATCTGGCCTATCGCTGCAGTTCGATGCTGGCGGTCGCGCATTTGGTGCGCGCAGGTATGGGCGTCGCGGCATTGCCGGACTTCATGCTCCGCGAAGGCGAACTGCAGCAACTGGGCACGCCGCTGGAAGATTACGACACCGCCCTGTGGCTGCTGACCCGCCCGGATTGCCGGGGGCTGCGTTCGGTGTCGGCGTTGTTCAGTGAGTTGACCAGGGCCATTGATTTAAGCGGTTCGCAGCTTTGAATCGACGTGTCGATCAAGGCCGCCAGATTCGCTCGCCACCGACGTCGATAATCCCTGTGGCTGGAACGCGAGCGGTCCCACGCACGATCATTCTGCCGGGCAGTACCTCTTGAATCGCCGGGGTTTCGGGGTTCGCCAACTGGGCGCAGACGATATTCACCGCCCGCCCGATCATCTCGGCCAGGGGCTGTTCGAAAGTCGTCAGACCGAATACCGGCCATTGCCCTTGTGGCAAATCGTCGAAGCCGACAATGGACACATCCTTGCCAGGCTGCACGTGCAGTTCGTGGCAGACGTTGATCGCGGCCAGCGCCATCAGGTCGTTGGCGCAGAAGATCGCATCAGGCGGTGAGTCCAGGCTTAGCAATCTACGGGTGGCGGCGACGGCACCGTCAAAGGTGTAGTCGCCGACCTCGCGTAACGCCAGTGGCCTGCCCTGCTCTTGCAGATAGCCGTTGAAACCCGCCTCGCGGTCACGGTTGGTCGACGAGCTCTGCTTGCCAGCGATGAACGCCAGGCGTTCGTGACCGCCCGCCAACAGAAACTCAGCGATGGTCCGACTGCCAGTGAGGTTGTCGCTGGTGACGCTGGAAACCGAAGTGCTGTCGTTGGTGCGGTTGAACAGCACCACGGGCAGGCCGATGGTGCGGCATTCTTCGGCGAATCGGGACGACAGGCTGGCGGACACCAGCACCAGACCATCCACCTGATAGCGCAGGATTTCTTCCAGCACCGGATCGGAGTCTTCGTTGTTGGCCATGGAAAACAGCAGAATGCGATAACCCAGTTGCTCGAATTCCGCCGACAGCGCTTCCAGTACTCGCGCGTAAAAGGGGTTGGCCATGCCCGGAATCGCCACCCCGATCAGATTGGAACGGCGGGTGATCAGCGAGCGCGCCACCAAGTTGGGCCGATAGCCGAGGCTCGCAGCGGCCTCCTCCACTTTGCGCCGAGTGTCGGGAGACACGCTGGCCCCCTTGGTGAACGTGCGGGAAACCGCCGACTGGGAAACCCCCGCCAGCCTGGCCACATCGTGGGCCGTTACCGGACGCCGCCCTCGCTCCGTGCTGTCTGACATATCGCCTTAACCGCCGCAAAAAAAATGATCATACCCGCCAATCGGTTATGTCACATCCCGCCGCTGAAATTCACCGCTTTGAGCCGTGAGGGGTTTGCAACCCGCAAAAGCTGGTTTAACATCGGCGCCATTGCATACGTATGCAAACCTCCAGAACTCAATAAAAACAACCTCGCAGGAGAACACCGTGGCTAAGTGGCTAAAACAGGGCGCCGAAGCAGAAGTCATCAAATCCGCTGCCCGTGAAGTGCGCGACACCGTCGAAAATCTGCTGGCCGATATCGAAGCCCGTGGCGATGTGGCCGTTCGCGAACTGGCGATCCGCTTCGACAAAATGGATCGTGAGGACTACCGCCTCAGCGACGCCGAAATCCAGGCGTGCATGAACCAGCTCAGCGACCGCGACCTCAAGGACATCGAGTTCGCCCAGACTCAAGTGCGCAATTTCGCCCAGCACCAGCGCAACTCCATGGTCGACGTCGAAGTGGAAACCCTGCCCGGCGTGATCCTCGGCCACAAACACATCCCGGTGAACGCCGCGGGCTGCTACGTTCCCGGCGGCAAGTACCCGCTGCTGGCGTCGGCGCACATGTCGGTGATCACCGCCAAAGTTGCCGGTGTACCGCGCATCATCACCTGCGCCCCGCCGTTCCTGGGCAAACCGGCACCGGCCATCGTCGCCGCGCAACACATGGCAGGCGCCAACGAGATCTACTGCCTGGGCGGCATTCAGGCGATCGGCGCGATGGCACTGGGCACCAAATCCATCGCTCAGGTGGACATGCTGGTCGGTCCGGGCAACGCCTTCGTCGCCGAGGCCAAGCGCCAGTTGTTCGGTCGCGTGGGTATCGACCTGTTTGCCGGCCCGACTGAAACCCTGGTCATCGCCGATGAAAGCGTCGACGGCGAGTTGTGTGCCACCGACCTGCTGGGTCAGGCCGAGCACGGTCCGGACTCACCCGCGATTCTGCTGACCACCTCCGAGAAACTGGCCCGCGAAACCATGGCCGAAATCGAGCGTCTGCTGAAGATCCTGCCGACTGCCGATATCGCCCGCCGCGCCTGGGAAAGTTTTGGTGAAGTCATCGTCGCCGAAGACCAGCAGGAGATGCTCGATATCGCCAACGAGCTGGCATTCGAACACGTGCAAGTGATGACGGCCGATCCGGATTTCTTCCTCAAGAACATGCGCAACTACGGCGCGCTGTTCCTCGGCCCACGCACCAATGTCTCCTTCGGCGACAAGGTAATCGGCACCAACCACACCCTGCCCACCAAGAAGGCCGCGCGTTACACCGGTGGTCTGTGGGTCGGCAAGTTCATCAAGACCTGCACCTATCAGAAGGTCACCACCGACGAGGCGTCCTCGATGGTCGGCGAGTACTGCTCGCGCCTGTGTGCCCTGGAAGGCTTCGCCGGGCACGGCGAGCAGGCCAACATCCGCGTGCGCCGTTATGGCCACAAGGACGTGCCATACGCTGGCGCTGCGCAGTAACCATCGTTCTTTGCGGGACGGCCTTGCGGGAAACCGCAGGCCTGAGAATAAAAATAATCAACCGACTGCGAGCTGATCGCCGATCCCATAAGGTCGGCGACCGCTCGCAGTACCGCTTAAGGATTTCCTCATGAGTGTTGTCATCGCCGTTCTGGCGCTGTGCGTTCTGATGCTGGCTGCATATCGGGGCTACAGCGTGATCATCTTCGCGCCACTGGCAGCCCTGGGCGCCGTTCTGCTGACTGATCCCACCGCCGTGGCCCCCGTGTTCAGCGACCTGTTCATGGACAAGATGGTCGGTTTCATCAAGCTGTACTTTCCCGTGTTCCTGCTCGGCGCGGTATTCGGCAAGCTGATCGAGTTGTCGGGCTTTTCCCGCTCCATCGTCAAATCGGTCATCGGACTGCTGGGGAGCAGCCAGGTGATTCTGGTGATCGTGCTGGTCTGCGCACTGCTGACCTACGGCGGGGTTTCGCTGTTCGTGGTGGTGTTCGCCGTGTATCCATTCGCCGCCGAGATGTTCCGCCAAGGCAATATCCCGAAACGTCTGATGCCCGCGACCATCGCACTGGGTGCGTTCACCTTCACCATGGATGCGATGCCGGGCACCCCGCAGATCCAGAACATCATTCCGACCACGTTTTTCGGCACCAACTCCTGGGCCGCACCGTGGCTGGGTTTGCTCGGCTCTTTGTTCGTACTGGGTTGCGGCATGGCGTACCTGGAATATCAACGGCGCAAAGCCGCACGCGCTGGTGAAGGCTACGGCACCAACTTGCGCAACGAACCTGAAACGCCAGAGCAGATCGCTTTGCCCAATCCCTGGGTCGCATTATTGCCGCTGGTGCTGGTCGGGGTGATGAACCTGCTGTTCACCAAATGGATTCCCGATTGGTATGGCGGCTCGTACGGCATTCATCTGCCGGGTCTGAAAGTGCCGATCCAGACCGACGTCGCCAAACTGACCGCCATCTGGGCAGTACAGGCCGCACTGCTGGTGGGCATCGTCACGGTGCTGGTGTTCTCCTTCCGCACCGTGGCGAGCAAATTGGCCGACGGCAGCAAGACCGCCGTGGGCGGGGCGATGCTGGCGACGTTGAACACCGCTTCGGAATACGGTTTTGGCGCAGTGATCGCTGCGCTGCCGGGGTTTCTGGTGGTGGTCGACGGGCTGAAGGCGATCCCCAATCCGTTGATCAATCAGGCGATCACCATCAACATTCTGGCGGGGATCACCGGTTCGTCTTCCGGCGGGATGAGCATCGCTCTGGCCGCGATGTCCGACACGTTCATTTCGGCGGCGAACGCTGCGCACATTCCGATGGAGGTAATGCATCGGGTGGCGTCGATGGCGGCAGGCGGCATGGACACCCTTCCGCACAACGGTGCCGTCATTACCCTGCTGGCCGTCACCGGGCTGACCCATCGCGAGGCCTACAAGGACATCTTCGGCATGACCATCTTCAAGGTGCTGGCGGCGTTCTTTGTGATCGGCGTGTATTACACCACCGGACTGGTTTGAGCCTTACCGCTGCTCCCGCCGAAACTGCCCCGGCGGGAGGCCGTGGGCCTTGCGGAAACGTCGCGAGAAATAAGCCTCATCGGTGAAGCCGCAAATCTGCGCGATGTGGCTGAGCGATTTATTGCTGTTCATCAGGTGGGTGCGTGCAAGGCGCATCCGCCGCTCCAACACCAGTTCCGAAAACGTGCTGCCGGTTTCCTTGCGCAGCAGGTGGGTCAGGTAGTTGGGCGACAGAAAGGCCGCAGCCGCCGCATCGGTCAGGGTCATGGCCGGATCGGCAATATGCTCGCGAATGTATTCCATCACTCGGCTCATCGCATCGCGCCGCCCTCGCCGCTCGGCCTTGTTCGCCGACAACGCCAGTAACTGGGCCTCAAACAGGTTGCAGACCTTGCCGATCAACTGCAGCAGATAACCGCGCAGGATCGCGACCGACCCCAGTTGTCGAGTCAGATCCGCATCGCGCATCAGGGTCAGCAGCGCCGTCACCTCGGCAAATTGTGCGTTGTCGAGAACGAAATCCAGATGCTCCTGAAAACGGAACGGCGCCAGCTCAGGAGCCTCGGCCAATGAGACATCTTCAAGGTCCATCGGGTCGCATTGCAGGTGCTGCAGCAGAAACTCCTGAGAGAAATTGATCAGCACGAAATTGCCGTCGTCCGGGTGAGGGATGACGTGCAGTCGATGGGGCAGGATGAACGCCAGGGTGTTGCGCGGAAATGGCCGGATCGCGCCGCCGATGTGCTGCACGGTATCGCCGCCGAGGTTGATCTGGATCTGGAAGTATTCGTGCCGGTGGGGCGAGGTCAGGGCCGGGCGAGCGGACTTGTCGCGGATGTAGAAATCCATGCGGTCGCTGCGCTGCTGCATGCCATAGGTCTGGATGCGGGACGGATTGGCCATCGCTGAAACACCTGAAATCGCTTGATTCTGACTGGCGCATGTTAGGACAGCGGCGGCAATTGAACCAAGCGATTATTGGGGCGCAGCGCTGGCTGGCTGGCTGGCTTAGCCGATGGTGACTGTCAGTTCTGCGACACCGTCGACACCTGCTGTGACCACGTCGCCACGTTGCAGCGCACCCACGCCCGCTGGTGTACCGGTGTAGATCAAGTCGCCGGCTTTGATGCCGACCGATTGCGACAGGTACGCGATGACGTCCTTCACGGCCCAGATCTGGTCCGCGAGATCGCCCCGCTGGCGGCTTTCGCCGTTCACGTCCAGCCAGATCGAACCGCTGTCCGGATGACCGATTTTGCTCACCGGCACCAGCGCTGTGGCGGGTGCGGACGCATCGAACGCCTTGGCCCACTCCCACGGGCGGCCCATTTTCTTGGCCTGCGCCTGCAGGTCGCGGCGGGTCAGATCCAGGCCCACGCCATAACCCCATACATGGCGCAGCGCGTCATCAGGGTCGATGTTCACGCCGTCCTTGCCGATGGCCACGACCAGTTCGATCTCGTGATGCAGATCTTCGGTCAGTGGCGGATACGCGATGTTGCCTTCAGCCGGCACCACGGCGTCGGCGGGTTTCATGAAGAAGAAAGGCGGCTCACGATCAGGATCGTGACCCATTTCACGGGCGTGCTCGGAGTAGTTGCGACCGACGCAGAATACGCGGCGGATCGGAAAACGGCCGGAAGTGCCCGCCACGGCCAGGGATGGCGTGGCGACAGGTGCTATGACGAATTCGCTCATGGTCATGTCCTCGAATGCAGATGGTTTGACATGAGCCCAGTTTGAACATTCGACGGCTGGCCGGGTTGGACGTATCCCATGAGGTCTTGGACGAAACAACGCAGCTGGCCGTCGATCACATCAACCGCGGCCCACGAACGGCATGTTGCTCGCCATCACGGTCATGTTCAGCACGTTCGCCGACAGCGGCAGACTGGCCATGTAGCTGACGGCATCCGCCACGAGCTGCACGTTCATCGTCGGCTCGACCTGCAGCTCGCCGTTGGGTTGCAACACACCCTTGGTCATGCGGTCGGTCATCTCGGTGAGCGCATTGCCGATATCGATCTGGCCGCAGGTGATATTGAACTGACGACCGTCCAGTGCAGTGCTTTTGGTCAGGCCAAGCACCGCGTGTTTGCTGGAGGTGTACGGCGAGCTGAACAGGCGCGGCGTGTGCGCCGAAATCGAACCGTTGTTGATGATGCGCCCGCCCTGTGGCACCTGACGACGCATCAGGCCGAAGGCCGCGCGAACGCAGAGGAACATGCCGGTGACGTTGGTATCGATCACGTTCTTCCACTGCTCGACCGTCAGCTCATCCATCGGCACCGCTGGAGCGCCGATCCCCGCGTTGTTGAACGACACATCAAGACGGCCGAAGGTGCTTTCGATCTGCGCGAACAACGCCTCGACGCTCGCTGCATCGCGCACATCGGTCGACACCGCCAGGGCCTGCTGACCGGCGGCTTTGGCTTGCTCGGCCAACTCGGTCAGTGGCTCAAGACGACGCCCGGCGAGCACCACGGCGTAACCATCCTTGAGCAGTTGCAAGGCGACAGCGCGGCCGATACCGCTTCCGGCGCCAGTGACCAGCGCGACTTTCAGGGCAGACGATGAAGACATGAGCGATTCCTTTTTTGTTAGAGGGCGATACATCCGAATGTTTGAAACACAGTCCTGTAGCAGTCCGGCTTGCCGGCGGTGACGCTCTTCAAATCGCTTCCGCCGGCAAGTCGTGCTGCTACGGGCTGTTTAACTGTGCACAGGGGTCAATACCGGTTTGCCTGCATAAAACGCCAGCAGGTTGTCCGCGACCATCTGCACCGTGCCTCGCGACGCTTCCGGCGACAGGCCCGCGACGTGCGGCGTCAGCACCACGTTATTCAGGGTTTTAAAGGCGTCAGGCACTTGCGGCTCATCGTCAAACACATCCAGCGCCGCGCCAGCCAGGCGGCCGTGCTGCAAGGCATCGATCAACGCATCGGTATCGACCACGCTGGCGCGAGCGATATTGACGAGGAATCCCTCCTCCCCCAATGCCTCGATGGCGGCTTTGTCAATCAGGTGCCGGGTACCGGCGCCACCGGGAGTCGCCACGATCAGGAAATCGGATTCGGCGGCCAGCGCCAAGGGCGTTGCGCAATAGTGGTAGTCAACATCCGGGCGCGGATTACGGCTGTGGTAATTGATCTGCATGTCGAAGCCCAGAGCGCGTTTGGCAATCGCCATCCCCACCGCGCCCAGCCCCAGAATGCCAATGCGTTTGTTGGCGAACGACGGCCGCGTCACCTTGCGCCACTCGCTGCGGCGCACCGACGCATCCGCCTGAGGAATGTCGCGCACCAGCGACAACAGCAAGGCCATCGTATGATCGGCGACGCTCGGCGCATTGACGCCCGCACCGTTGGTGACGGTAATCCCCCGCGCTTCTGCCGCCAGCAGATCCACCTGCTCGTAACCGGCGCCGATTACGCAAATGATCCCCAGCTTCGGCAGCGCGCCGATCTCGGCGGCGGTGAGCCCCAACGGTCCACGGGTCAACACTGCGTCGATCTCACCCCCACGAGTCGCCACCGCCTCCGCCCGCGTGGCCGGCGTCGGCGCCAGAATCAGCCGAAAGCCGCTGTCCTCCAGAATCGGCAAGTACTCGTTCACGCTTTCAACCAACACCAGCACCGTCTTCGTCATCATCACTCCATCGCGCAAAATTCGATGGGACGGACAGTAGCGCGAGTTAGAGCGGTTGTGCAGGGGCGCAAGATGAAACTGGATCAAGGAATTCATCAAAAAGGCAGGCGCGTATGACCCGAGCCCCCCCCCCATCACCCATGAAACCGATTCCCCCCGCTTTTCTTCGCGCTGTACATCGCCTCGTCGGCGTGGCGAAACAGCTGGCTGAGCTCGGTGGCGTTTTCCGGGTAGTTGGCGATGCCGATGCTCGGCAGGATCTGCCAGTCGTGGCCCTTGAGGACCATGGGTACGTTGAGTGCCTTGCAGATTTTTTCCGCGACCTTGCCTGAGTCGTCGGGATTGTTGACACGGTCCAGCAGGATCACGAATTCGTCGCCGCCAATGCGCGCCACGGTGTCTGTTTCGCGCACGCACTGTTTGAGGCGATGGGCGACTTCCTGCAACAGCAGATCGCCTGCGGCGTGGCCGAGGGTATCGTTCACCTGCTTGAATTTGTCCAGATCCAGATAGAGCAACGCCAGCCGCCCCTTGCTGGCTCTTGCCCGCTCCAGCGATTGCTGCAGGCGCTCCTGCAACAGCATGCGATTGGGCAACTGGGTCAACTGGTCGTACTGGGCCATGCTCTTGAGGCGGTCGTACAGTTGTTTGCGCTCGATGGCCGCTGCGACCTGAGTGGAGACGAACTGCAGCAGCTCCTTGTCCCGCTCGCCATAGGGCGGGCAATCCGGATGACTCTTGACCAGCAACGCCCCGATGATCCCGTGTTGTGTTTCCAGAGGCGCGGCCAGCCAGGACAATCGGTCATCGCCCTGCAGCTTCTTGAGGTATTCGGGCAGCGAGTGAGCGGTGCCCGTTTGCCCAGCGACCGGCGCCAGCAGCAGCGTCCTCCCCGTGCCTACTACCTCGGTTGCCAGCGCATCGGCCATCGGCTGTTGCAGAGTCGGGTCCAGGTCGTCGACGTGATAGGGGAAATTCACCAGACCGCTGTACTTGTCGCGCAGGGCGACGAAGAAATTACGCGCGGGTAGCAGATCGCCGATGACGCCATGGATGTCCTTGAACAAAGCCGGTAGATCGCTGGCGACGTGCGCCGCTTCGGAAATCTGGAACAACGCGGCGCGGATCGACTCGGAGCGTTTGCGTTCGGTGATGTCCCGCGCCACGGCGATGCGCAGGTTGTCGACCTCCGACCAGCGCGCCGACCACATGATGTGCACCACGCGGCCGTCTTTGCGTATGTAGCGGTTTTCAAAGCCGTGGTTGGGCTGCCCCGCCATGATCTCGCTGGCTGCGGCGAGCGTGCGTTCACGATCGTCGGGGTGCACCAGCTCGATCATCTTGCGGCCGATCAACTCGTGAGGAAGGTAACCGAAGATCCGCTCGCAGGCTGCACTGACAAAAACGTAACGGCCTTCTGCGTCGACCACGCAGATGGCATCCAGCAGCATGTCGACAAATCCCACCAGCGCCGCGTATGTGTTTGTTTCCATACGAAAAAAGCCACCTGCCAAATGAAACGTTCACGCACTGGACGATTTAGCGTCATGAAAGCCGACGAAACTGGCAGTCATAGTGCCCAAACGCACAGGTTTCAGCCATCCACGGATTGCAGCGGCCCGTATAACGACGGTTTTTTCCCAGACACGACAAGCAGGTTGCCCACACCGGACCTTGCTGTTTATGGTCTGAGCGAAGCGCCTGGACAAACAGTAGCGGCAAACAGCCCGAGACGCGCTGCGGTGGCCTACACCGCTTCATGAATGAATCATGCACAAAAGGAACGTCAGCACATGCTCAAAGGAATTTCCAGAACCCTGGGTACCGCCGCACTGGCCGGTGTCATGTTGTCGTCGGGATTGGCGCTAGCGGCCAATGAGCCAGGCAAGGCCTTGGCGGCGAAGGCGGGTATCCCGTGGCCTGCGGTCATCGCCCATCGCGGCGCGTCATTCAATGCCCCGGAAGAAACCGTACCTTCCTATACCCTGGCCCGCGAGTTGGGCGCCGATTACCTCGAAATGGACATTCAGCGGACCAAGGACGGTGTGCTGATCGCCTTGCACGATGACACGCTGGAACGCACCACCAACGTCGCCGAGGTCTATCCGAACCGGGTGAAGGACCCGCTGAGCAGTTTCACGCTGGAAGAGATCAAGCGTCTGGACGCTGGCTCCTGGTTCAACAAGGCCCATCCGGATCGAGCCCGCGCCAGTTACGCCGGGCTGAAGATTCTGACGCTGGATGAGGTGATCGACATCGCCGAAGGCGGCAAGAACAAGCCCGGCCTGTACATCGAAACCAAAGTACCGGCGCAGTTTCCCGGCATCGAAGAAGACCTGAAGAAGAAACTGGAACAACGCGGTTGGCTGAGCCAGCGCCCAGCGGCGGACAAAGGTCACGTCAACGTCGCCCATATGCCGGGCCGGGTGATTTTGCAGACCTTCGAAAAACCAAGCCTGGACCTGCTGCAGAAGGCCATGCCGAACACGCCAAAGATTCTGCTGCTGTGGCTGGGTGATGGCTCCATCGCCGCCGCGTCGGACGTGACCTTCAAGGACTCCGGCGCCAAGGACAAGGCGAGCTTCTATGCGTCGCAAAAAGTGAAATCGAAGGAAGAGTTCGCTGCCTGGATGGATTGGGCCAAGGCCCACGGCGCGATTGGCACCGGCCCTGCGTCAGCCTTGAAGAACGGCGGCGACCAGAGCTACATGGATCTGGTGCAGCCATGGATGAACAAAATGGCCCACGAACGCGGGTTGATCATTCACCCGTATACCGTCGATGACGCGGTGGACTTCAAGGCAATCAGCGCGAATGGAGTAGACGGATTCTTCACCAACCGGGCTTCGGAACTGTTGAAGTTCTACGGTCGGCCCTCGAAACAGAGCCTGGAATCGATCCTGAAGCGCATCGGGTACTGACAGATTCGCATCGACCTCTAGCACGGCTTGCCGGCGGTGGCGATTTCAAATCCGCCGGCAAGCCGTGCCGCTACACAATCCCGACCGAGGGTTTAAGCCAACTCGGCAACCACTGCCGCCAATGCCTTCGCCGGATCGGCGGCCTGGCTGATCGGACGGCCGATGACCAGATAATCGGAACCTGCATCCAGCGCCTGACGCGGCGTCAGAATCCGGCGTTGGTCATCCTGGGCGCTGCCCGCCGGACGAATCCCCGGGGTCACCAGTTGCAGCGACGGATGCGCGGTTTTCAGCGCCTGGGCTTCCAGCGCCGAACACACCAGCCCGTCCATCCCGGCCTTTTGCGCCAGTGCTGCCAGACGCAGCACCTGCTCCTGCGGTTCGATATCCAGGCCGATCGCCGCCAGATCCTCGCGCTCCATGCTGGTCAAAACGGTCACGCCGATCAGCAACGGCTTTGGCCCCGAGCGCTGATCCAGCACATCGCGACAGGCCGCCATCATGCGCAGACCGCCGGAGCAGTGCACGTTGACCATCCATACGCCCATCTCGGCGGCGGCCTTGACCGCCATCGCCGTGGTGTTGGGGATGTCGTGGAATTTGAGGTCCAGGAATACTTCGAAGCCCTTGTCATTCAGGGTTTCGACAATGCCCGATGCGCTGCTGGTGAACAGCTCCTTGCCAACCTTGACCCGGCACAGCTTGGGGTCCAGCTGATCGGCCAGTTTCAACGCGGCTTCGCGGGTCGGGAAATCCAGGGCGACGATGATGGGGGTCTGGCAGGCGGACATGAGCGGGTTCTCTGGCAAGTCGAAATCGGCGCGCATTGTAGCCGAACCTGCCGTCAGACGGGACCCGGTGATCGGTAAATGCTCAAAGCCTTTCCATGACTCAGCGCAGCTTTTACGCCATGCATCAACTGGTGGGAGGGAGCTTGCTCGCGAATCCCGTCTGCCTCACCTGTCTGCCGACTGCCGTTTTGCATTCGCGAGCAAGCTCCACCCTGCAAAAGCGTCAGCGTCTGCCGTGCCACATTCTGCGTCTTCACTCAGCTACATGCGCTGAAATCGCGCGTATTCACCTCCATTTCGCCGAAAAAGCGTCCTGTACACGACCCTTTTCCAGACATTGCGACCCACCTGCCAGCTACTGGCACGACCACTGCAGCGCGCTCCCTCCCGATGATCCAATCAATCCAGGGAGTGACGCATGAATACGCAACTGAAGCCCACGCTGGGCACGCTGCATTTGTGGGGGATCGCCGTCGGTCTGGTGATTTCCGGTGAGTATTTCGGCTGGAGTTACGGCTGGGGTGTGGCCGGGACACTGGGCTTTTTGCTGACGTCGCTGATGGTCGCGGCGATGTATACCTGTTTCATCTTCAGTTTCACCGAACTGACCACCGCCATTCCCCATGCGGGCGGGCCGTTCGCCTATAGCCGTCGAGCGTTCGGTGAAAAAGGTGGATTGATCGCCGGCCTCGCCACGCTGATCGAATTCGTCTTCGCGCCACCGGCCATCGCTCTGGCAATCGGCGCTTATCTGAATGTGCAATTTCCGGCACTGGACCCCAAACATGCGGCGGTCGGCGCTTACATCGTATTCATGACGCTCAATATCCTCGGCGTGAAACTCGCCGCGACCTTCGAGCTGGTGGTCTGCGTACTGGCGGTGCTGGAACTGTTGGTGTTCATGGGCGTGGTGGCGCCTGCGTTCAGCTTCAGCAACTTCGCGCTCAACGGCTGGGCCGGTTCCGACACCTTTGGTGCCCCGGCGATTGCCGGGATGTTCGCGGCCATTCCCTTCGCGATCTGGTTTTTTCTGGCGATTGAAGGCGCTGCCATGGCAGCCGAAGAAGCCAAGGACCCCAAACGCACGATTCCCAAGGCCTACATCAGCGGCATCATCACACTGGTATTGCTGGCGATGGGGGTGATGTTCTTCGCGGGCGGCGTCGGTGACTGGAAAGCCCTGTCGAACATCAACGACCCGCTGCCCCAGGCGATGAAAGCAGTGGTCGGCGAAAGCTCCGGCTGGCTGCACATGCTGGTGTGGATCGGGCTGTTCGGGCTGGTGGCCAGCTTTCACGGCATCATCCTCGGCTATTCGCGGCAGTTCTTCGCCCTCGCCCGCGCCGGCTATCTGCCTGCCTCGCTGGCGAAACTGTCGCGCTTCCAGACGCCGCATCGGGCAATCATCGCCGGAGGTCTGATCGGCATCGCGGCGATCTACAGCGATGGCCTGATCAACCTCAGCGGCATGACCCTGACGGCGGCGATGATCACCATGGCGGTGTTCGGCGCCATCGTCATGTACATCATGAGCATGTTGAGCCTGTTCAAGCTGCGCAAGACCGAGCCGCTGCTGGAGCGCACCTTCCGCGCCCCGGGCTACCCAATCGTGCCGGGCATCGCACTGGTGCTGGCGGTGGTCTGCCTGATCGCCATGGCCTGGTTCAATGCGCTGATCGGCCTGATCTTCCTGGGGTTCATGGCGGTGGGCTTCATCTACTTCGCCATGACCGGGCGTGCGCGCTCGGCAGCTCCAGCCGATTCGATGCTGACCGGGGTCTAAACCACTCCCGCGCCGTAGCAGCACGGTTTGCCGGCGGCGGCGCCGTTGAGATCGCCACCGCCGGCAAGCCGCGCTGCTACAGACAATGAACGACGCCAGCGCCCAGCGAAGGCACAGGCGATATCTTCCCGTACCGGGCATCTCCTACAATGGAACCACTGGGCAGCGTCGTTGCTCAAAGCGGTATCACAAGAAGGAGAGAGCCCCATGCCCTGGTATGCCTGGTTGATTCTGGTAATTGCAATCGGCTCGATCGTCGGTGGTTTGCTGATGCTCAAGGATTCAGCGAAAAAACTGCCCCTGACCGAAGAACAACTCAAGCGCGTCCACGAGCGCAACGCTGAAATGGACGCCAAGGAAGCACGCGACCGTTAGTGTCAACGGGCGGTGGAAGCTCACCGCCCGCCTGCCTTCAATCCCGCCCGTCGCTCTCGTCAACCGCCACCGCGTGATGGCTGGCCTGTGGCGTCACCGCAATACGAAACGGCTGGAAGATCCTGAACATCTGGCCGTTTTCACGTAGCCGCTGGAGCAATTCGCCGAATTGCTCGGCGCTGATTGGCGCATTGGGGCGCAACAGCGCAAAGTGCCGGTAGACCTGATCCACGCGGTCTGAAACCAGGAATTGCTCGGCGTCTTCAGGGTTACTGGCCATGAAGGTGCTCAAGTACGAACGCGTCACCAACGCAATATCCGCCCGGTCGCGCAGCACCATCAGCAGATTGCTGTCGTGGGAATAGGTCAGCGTGGCGTTGTAGTTCTCGGCGAGGAGTTTCGGGTCTGCGTTGAAATGGGCGAACGCGTAGTGATACCCGCTGAACAGTGCCAGGCGCTTGCCGTGCAAGTCATCGAAGTAGTTTTGCGTGCGCCCTGGAAGACGATGGGTGACGAAGATCTCGGCGTCTTCCAGACCCATGTCGACATCCTCATGGGGAATGTCCTTCCAGCCCCATGCCGGGTTCTCGAAAATGGCCATGTCAAAACGCGCCTGCTGGAAATCCCGGAAGCGACGCGGAATCGAGGTCGGCACCATTTCAAACCGGTAATCGCTCTGCATGGCGTTCAGCGCACTGACCATCTGTGGCAGCAACCCTGTGTCTTCTCCTCGCTCGGGACGAATGGTGTATGGCGGAAAATGCGCCGCTCCAATTCGTACGACCTGCGCCGCACCGGCCTGCCACGCCCACAGAACAGTCGTTGCCAACAGCAGCGTTTTCAAAGCCATCCGCACTGGCGTAGACATCAAGACAAACCACCTCTGGCGAATCGGAGTACGTAAGCTATGCGTTTGCGCACAATTAGACAACGGTCAAACCAACTCCAGACCTGCTTTATTCGCGACCGCGATCCTTGAGCAGCAGCAACAGCGCCTGATCGGCCAATTGCTCCAGCGTCATGCTGCCGTCGGCGCGGAACCAGGTGGTGCTCCATGACAACGCTCCGGTCAGGAAACGCCGAGTGACGAACACATCGCCCTGAAGCAATCCGCTGTCCCTGGCCTCCCCCAACACTTGCAGCCAAAGCTGTTCATAGGCTTCGCGCAGTACCAGGATCTTCGCCTGTTCTTGCGGCGACAAGGAACGCCATTCGTAGATCATCACCGCCATCGCTTCGCCGGTACCGCCCATGATCGACTGCAACTCGCACCGTATCAGGGCCAACACACGCTCGCGCACATCCTGAGTGCGAGCCAACGCGACGCGCATCAGTTCGGTGTTGTAGATCGCGGTCTGTTCCATCACCGAGCTGAGGATCTCGTCCTTGCTGCGAAAGTGATGAAACAGGCTGCCCGACTGAATCCCTGCCGCAGCGGCCAGATCACGCACCGTGGTGCGCTCATAGCCCTTGTGCCGAAACAGATGCGCCGCGACTTGCAGCACTTTGCCACGGGCACTGTCCGGGTCGGTCATCAAGCCACGGGCGACCAGTTCGCGCATCACTGCCCAGTCCTTGTGTTCGTCCACAGCAGGCCCCCGAAAATATCGGTTACAAAACGATTGGTCGCGCCGCAATTTATGCCGAGCAGTGCGACCAAGCAAGCGCTCGGCCGAACATTTGCATCACCCGTTCGGGAAAAACAGTGGTCGATGGCAAACCATCGTGGGTCTTGCGAGTCCCAGTCATGGATCACGGTTCTATTGCCAGGTTGGACGCGGTCGCAGGATTGTGACTACGCTCCATGGCGGCACTACGGGTTAGGAAACTGGAGTTCGATATGCCCCACTGGTTGGTGATAGATCTGGAGGCCACCACCGAAGAGGGCGGATGGCCAGTGGCAGAAATGGAAATCATTGAAATCGGTGCCTGCGTGGTCAATGCCGATGGTCGGGAAATCGATCATTTCGAACGCCTCGTGCGCCCGGCACGCAGACCGCAGCTGACGCCCTTCTGCAGACAATTGACCCACATTCAACAGGCGCAGATTGACAGTGCATCGCCGCTGGCGACCATCTGGCCGCAGTTCGAGCGCTGGCTGAGCCATCACCGTACGCGGCTGGTGGGCTGGGTCAGTTGGGGCGATTACGATCGCCAGCAGTTCGAGGTGCAGTGGCAACAGCATCAACTGAGCAGCGAATTAAGCAGCCTGGCGCATATCAACCTGAAACAGCGTTTCGCCCAGGCGCGGCAGTTGCAGAAACCCTGCGGGCTCAATACCGCATTGCAACTCGCTGGCATGCATTTCAACGGTCAGCAACATCGGGCGCTGAGCGACGCGCGCAATACCGCCAGGCTGCTGCCGCTGGTGATCCCTGGATAAAAGTGACGCATTTCGCAAAGCGGATGACGTCCTTTTATACGTTGGGCATACTGTTCGACCTTTTTCCGCCCTTTCCAAGGAATTCAGCCATGTTCAAGGTCAACGAGTATTTCGACGGTACCGTCAAGTCCATCGCCTTCCAGCAAGCCGACGGCGCAGCCACCATCGGCGTCATGGCTCCAGGAAAATACAACTTCGGTACCGCTGACCGGGAAATCATGCACGTGGTCTCCGGCGCGCTGAAGGTCAAGCTGCCGGGCAGCGACACATGGGAAACTTTCGAGGCGGGCAACCAGTTCCGCGTGCCGGCCAACAGCAAGTTCGACCTGGAAGTCAGCGTCGAAACCGCTTACCTCTGCGAATACCGCAAGGACTGAAGTTTTCCTGTTTGAAGGATCTGTAGCAGCACGGCTTGCCGGCGTAGCGCTTTCAAATCGCCAGCGCCGGCAAGCCGTGCTGCTACTGAAGTCAGACCTGGCTCTCCTCTCCTTGATTGAACTGCAACGCCGCCAGCCGCGCATACAGTGGGTTATTGGCAATCAGCTCACGATGGGTTCCCACCGCCACCAGTTTCCCCTGATCCATCACCGCAATCCGATCGGCGTTCTGCACCGTGGCCAGACGGTGGGCGATCACCAGCGTGGTCCGGCCCAGCATCAACGTCGGCAGCGCCTGTTGGATCAGATGTTCACTTTGCGCATCCAGTGCGCTGGTCGCTTCATCGAGCAGCAGCACCGGCGCATCGGCCAATAGCGCGCGGGCAATCGCCAGACGCTGACGCTGTCCGCCCGACAGGCCCATTCCGCCATCCCCCAGATGCGTCTGATAGCCCTGCGGCAGCAACTGGATGAACTCATGGGCGTGAGCGATGCGTGCGGCGGCCTCGACTTGCTCCATGGTCGCCTCGGGATTGCCATAACGAATGTTGTCCTCAACGCTGCCGAAAAACAGCGCCGGGGTCTGCGAAACCCAGGCGAAACAGCGGCGCAGATCCAATGGGTCCAGACGTTGCGCGGGCAAACCTTCGATCAGGATCTGCCCTTGTTGCGGGTCGTAGAAGCGCAGCAGCAGGTCAAACAGTGTCGACTTACCTGCCCCGGACGGCCCGACCAATGCCAGTGTCTCGCCTGCTTCGATGCTCAGACTCAAACCTTCGACCGCGTTACGTTCAGGCCGCGACGGGTAGGCAAAGCTGATGTTTTCCAGCGCCAGACGACCAGTGACCTGCTCGGGCAACACCAACAGGTCGCTTTGCGGAGGCGTGATCTCACTGCGCGCCTGCAACAACTCGGTGATGCGCTCGGCGGCACCGGCAGCGCGTTGTAACTCGCCGATCACCTCGCTGAGCGTGCCGAAGGCGCTGCCAACAATCAGGCTATAGAACACGAACGCGGCCAGTTCCCCGCCGGAAATACGACCCGCGATCACGTCCATGCCGCCGACCCAGAGCATGACCGCCACCGCCCCGAGCACCAGCACGATAACCAGAGTGATCAGCCATGAGCGCTGCAGAATCCGTTTGCGCGCGGTCTCGAAAGCGCCTTCGGCGGTCTGCGAAAAGCGCTGCCGATCCTGCTCTTGATGGTTGTAGGCCTGCACCGTCTTGATCTGCCCCAACGCTTCGGAGACATAGCTGCCCACGTCGGCCACCCGGTCCTGGCTTTCCCGGGACAGACTGCGCACCCGACGCCCGAAAATCAGGATCGGCGCCACCACCAGCGGTAACGCCACGACGACGATACTGGTCAACTTGGGATTGGTGAAAAACAGCAGAATCACCCCGCCGATCACCATCAGCGCATTGCGCAGAAACATCGACAGCGAGGAGCCGATCACCGATTGCAGCAAGGTGGTATCGGCGGTCAGCCGCGACTGGATTTCCGAGCTGCGGTTGTTCTCGTAGAAGCCGGGATGCAGGCTGACCAGATGATCGAACACCTGCTTGCGCAGGTCGGCCACGACCCGTTCGCCGATCCAGGACACCAGATAGAAACGGGTAAAAGTGCCGACCGCCAGCGCCAGGATCAGCAGCATGAACAGGGCGATGGTTTCGTTGAGCTGGATCACTGAGCGGGTCAGAAAACCCTGATCGACCATAAGCCGGATGCCCTGCCCCATGGACAGGGTTATACCGGCGGTAGCAATCAACGCCACCAGCGCACCGAGGGCCTGCTTGCGGTAAGGCGCGACCATGCGCATCGCCAGACGGAGGGCGTGGCGCTGACGGCCAGAAAACACTGATGGCATGAAATACACCTGGAAGACGACTTGAGCGCAGAGCCTACACCGGCGCTCCTGTGCACGCTCGTCGACTTTCGCTGAACTCAGGTCAATTGAACCAGTCTGGGTAAGGGTGTCCGCGCAAAGCCGATGGCGCGTTATGACGGCAACCGAGGACGTTTAGAGTGGATCGGTCTAACGGTGGGGTGGCGATTTTGCCATTCATCTGTTGCACTGAAAGGACGCTTGAAGCGTCCAGGGATGTCATGGCGCAGTCATCAAGCGTGGATAACGTGAAGCGCACAACCTGATGAGGAGACAGGCCATGAGCTTGCAGAACAGCAGCAATCAAGAACCCGTCGTTCGGCCGCAACCCGAGGCACAACTGGGTGGCGCGATTTTCGACAAGGACGGAAACCAGATCCTGATTACTGAAGAGATGGTTCAGGCCGCATGTCAGGAATGCGAAAAGTACTGGGTCAAACCTGAAAAACAAGACTGATGAGCTTACCTCCTTGAAACCCGGCCTCGATGCCGGGTTTTTTATGTGCGCTGAAAAACCTCTTCTAAAATTGCCCACAGAAGATGAAGAAAAGCCCTACTACCGAGCCCATTGACTAGCACCAGCCAACATAATTACGTCCGTTCCTGATGGATCAACCCTTCAACTCATCAGGAACACTGCAAATGCCCCATGACAGCCTTTACAGCTATACCGAAGCCGACCTCGCCAAGGCCTACAGCGAAATTGCACCGCAACTCTTCGACTCCGTCGCTGAAGCGAACAAAGATACTGATGCTCCCAGAATGCTCATTGTCGCGGGCGTCCAGGGATCGGGAAAAACCTATCTGCTGGAGAAATCGCTTCTGCCCGGCGGCAGCTACAAGGACTTCATCAGGCCTTACATTCCTGAGTACCGCACCCACCACCCACAATACGCACAGATGATCGGGCACGGCGTATTGCATGCTTATGAGCACACAGAGCGATTTATCTGGGACTTGGGCAAGAAAATTTTCAAAGACGCGTTCAGCAAGAATTACAACATCATCATCGAATCAGCGCTGGACAACATCGACTTCGCCGGGTTGCCCGCGCATGCCGCCAGCAAGGGCTATCAGTTCGACGTTCATCTCATTGGCTGCAAGCGTGAGTTCGCCCACCTCTCGACCATCGAGCGCGCCTTGAAAAGCATCGAAGGCCGGGAAATGGAGCGCTTCGTGGGGATCTCGAACATTGACGGCAGCATGGCTAACGCCCAATCGATCCTGAGCGCGGTCGAAAATGCCTGCGCAACGTCGGTGGGTTCAAGGATCACCCTGTACGAACGCGGATTCGGTGTGTTGCGAGACCGCCGCGTGGTGTGCAGCAGCCTTTGCACAAAGCCCAGTGAGTTGGTGGCACAACCCATCACTGATGAAAGTGGAGCGTCCATTCAGCCCGAACGCCACGCGATGACAATCGTACGCAACCCGGAAGCGAACAAGCCTTGTGCATTCGACAATTACGTCAGACTGGTCAATGCGCCGATCGTGTCACTGGACGAGCGATGCGAAACGGTGAAGGCTGCTCACCTCGCACTGGCAAAGGCTGAGCGATGCGAGGAGCCCGTGCCGCACCGCGTCTTCAATGATCTTTCAGCCTACATCGTGAAATACGTTTTCCGCTAAACCAGGGCGGCACCGAGCGCCGCGACGATCTGGCGCAGTACGCCTGAATCTCCGTTGATGGCGACTTTCAGCCCTTCGATTTCCCGGCGCGGCGGATAGTGCTTGCGCAGGGCATCGAAGGCCAGTCGCTGCTCGGCGGAGTCACCGATCAGGCTACGGCGAAAATCTGCGTCGTCCCGGCGCGGATCGTAGACGCCTCGGCACAGGGTATTCAGCGCCCACGCCGGATCGGTTTCGGCGTCGAGGGTCATTTGCGCCAGCCAGGATCTGGGCAGCAGATCGTCGAGGCTGATGGTCGGTGTCTGCCCCAGATGCGCGCATAGCGCTTGATAGATCTGCGCAGTGCCGCGCTGGCGACCATCGAGGCTGTAACCTGCGATGTGCGGGGTGCCGATCACACACAGTTCGGCCAGCGCCACGTCCACCAGCGGTTCCTGCTCCCAGACGTCCAAAACTGCTTGCAGGTCCTCGCGCTCAAGCAGGACTTCACGCAGCGCGCTGTTGTCCACGATGGGCCCGCGTGCGGCATTGATCAGCCAGGCGCCGTGCTTGAGTTGTTGCAGACGGGGGCGATCCAGCAGATGCCAGGTCGACAGCGCTCCTGACTTGGTCAGGGGCGTGTGCAGGCTGATGACGTCGCAACGGGCGATGATTTCCTCAAGGCTGACGTAGTTCCCGCCTTCTTCTGCCTGCCGCGGCGGATCACACACCAGCACATTCCAGCCCAACCCGCGCAACACCTCGATCAGACGACCACCCACCTGCCCCGCACCCACTACGCCATAGGTGCGTTGAGCGAGGTCGGCACCTTCGATTTCCGCCAGGGTCAGCAGACTGCCCAGCACGTAATCCACCACACCGCGTGCATTGCAGCCGGGCGCGCTGGACCACTGAATGCCGGCTTCATTGAAGTAATCGAGGTCCAGGTGATCGGTGCCAATGGTGCAGGTGCCGACGAAGCGGACCGGCGTGCCTTCGAGCAATTCGCGGGTGACTTTGGTCACCGAGCGCACCAGCAGGATGTCGGCATCGGCCACGGCGGTGCGGTCGAGGGTGCGCCCGGGATAACGGCAGATGTCGCCAAAACCTGAAAAGAAGGCGTCGAGCAGTGGAATGTTTTCGTCAGCAACTATGCGCATGGTGGGCTCCCTGGAGTGGCGGCAGTGTAGGCGCTGGCGCGCGGACGGGCCAGCGCGGCGCGATGCCGCCACCAGGGATCGGCGTCTCTCAGCCGAGCTTCTTGCGAATCCAGTACAGGTACACGCCGTCGGCTGCCTGCTTTTCTACCAGTTGGTGATCGAGAAACACGCAGAACTTGGGAATGTCGCGCTGGGTCGAAGGGTCGGTGGCGATGACCTTGAGCAACCCGCCGGCCGGCAGATCGCGCACCTTCTGGTGCAGCATCATCACAGGCTCAGGACAATTGAGGCCGGTCGCGTCGAGAACGGCGTCAACGGCAAGGCTTTCGATGGAATCAGACATGGGGCGCTCCAGAAACTGGCGGGCATTGTCGCTTAAATGAACACAAGCGCCAATCCGCGCTTCGTCCATCAGTCTGGCCGAGGTCAGAAATCCGGCTGCAAACACCTGAAGCAGCACGGTTTGCCGGCGGTGGCGGACTCAAGAACGCCAGTGCCAGCAAGCCGGACTGCTAGAGGGAATAAACGGATGCAAACTCGCTGTTCACACAGGTCAACTACGCTGTTGCCTACAAAGTTTGTAGGATTCTGCGACATCTTGGCGGTTGGTGATGCACGGCCCGTGCACGTATGATCCTTGACATTTATTCGCAGATTAGAAGCCTATGTCCCTGATAGTTCTACTGCTTCTGCCTTTCATCGGCAGCTGTCTGGCGGCGCTTTTGCCGCACAATGCTCGTAACAGCGAATCCCTTCTGGCTGGCCTGATCGCCCTGATCGGCGCGATACAGGTGGCATTCTGGTACCCGCAGATCGCCCATGGCGGCGTCATTCGTGAAGAATTCTTCTGGCTGCCAAGCCTGGGTCTGAACTTCGTTCTGCGTCTGGATGGCTTTGCCTGGCTGTTCTCGATGCTGGTGCTGGGCATCGGCGCGCTGGTCTCGCTTTACGCGCGCTACTACATGTCGCCGGACGACCCAGTGCCGCGATTCTTCTCCTTTTTCCTGGCGTTCATGGGCGCGATGCTCGGCCTGGTAATGTCCGGCAACCTGATTCAGATCGTGTTCTTCTGGGAGCTGACCAGCGTTTTTTCCTTCCTGTTGATCGGTTACTGGCACCATCGCGCCGATGCCCGACGCGGCGCCTACATGGCGCTGATGGTCACTGGCGCCGGAGGTCTCGCGCTCCTGGTCGGTGTCATGCTGCTTGGCCACGTGGTCGGCAGCTACGACCTGGACCGAGTGCTGGCCTCAGGCGATGCAATCCGCGCCCACGCGTTGTACCCGGTTCTGTTGACCCTGATCCTGATCGGCGCCTTGAGCAAAAGCGCGCAATTCCCTTTCCACTTCTGGCTGCCCCACGCCATGGCCGCGCCGACGCCAGTGTCGGCGTATCTGCACTCGGCGACCATGGTCAAGGCCGGCGTGTTCCTGTTGGCGCGGCTATGGCCCGCACTGTCCGGCAGCGAGCAATGGTTCTGGATCGTCGGCGGCGCCGGGGCCTGTACCTTGGTGATCGGCGCTTACTCGGCGATTTTCCAGACCGACCTCAAAGGCCTGCTGGCCTACTCCACCATCAGCCACCTGGGGCTGATCACGCTGCTGCTGGGCCTCAACAGCCCGCTTGCGGCGGTGGCGGCGGTGTTTCACATTCTCAACCACGCCACGTTCAAGGCCTCGCTCTTCATGGCCGCAGGGATCATCGATCACGAAAGCGGCACCCGCGACATCCGCAAACTCAGCGGCCTGGTCAGGCTGATGCCCTACACCGCGACCCTGGCCATGGTCGCCAGTGCGGCAATGGCTGGTGTGCCGCTGCTCAACGGTTTCCTGTCCAAGGAAATGTTCTTCGCCGAGACGGTGTTCATCACGTCCACAGCCTGGGTCGAGGCGGCGTTGCCGGTCATCGCCACCATCGCCGGGACGTTCAGCGTTGCCTATTCGCTGCGGTTTACCGTGGATGTGTTCTTCGGCCCGAAGGCCACCGACCTACCCCATACCCCTCACGAGCCGCCACGCTGGATGCGTGTTCCGGTCGAGTTGCTGGTGCTGGCCTGCCTGATTGTCGGAATCTTCCCGGCGCAATCGGTGGGCCCGCTGCTCGCCGCTGCGGCACAACCAGTGGTGGGCGGGACGCTGCCTGAATACAGCCTGGCGATCTGGCACGGCCTGAACGCGCCAATGATCATGAGCCTGATCGCCATGGCCGCCGGCATCGTGCTTTATCTGCTGCTGCGCCCACGTTTCAAACGCGACCGATTCAAAGGGCCGCCACTGATCTGGCGCCTCAATGGCAAGCGTCTGTTCGAACGCGTGCTGGTGATCAAGATGCTCACCGCGCGCTCGCTCGAAGGCCTGCTGACGACGCGCCGACTCCAGGCGCAGCTGTTTTTGATGGTGTTCGTCGCACTGATCGCAGGCTTCGTGCCGATGTACGACAGCGGCCTGAGCTGGGGCGACCGGCCGAAGATTCCGGGGTCGGGTGTGTTCGTCATGCTCTGGTTGATCGCCATCGCCTGTGCCATCGGCGCTGCCTGGCAAGCCAAGTACCATCGACTGGCAGCGGTGACCATGGTCGGCGTCTGTGGCCTGATGACCTGCGTGACCTTCGTCTGGTTCTCTGCGCCGGACCTGGCCCTGACTCAACTGGCGGTCGAAGTGGTCACCACCGTGCTGATCCTGCTGGGTCTGCGCTGGCTGCCCCGACGTAACGAAAACGTCGCCCCGCCAACCCGCTCGCGCAATCGCGCACGGGTTCGCCGGGTGCGCGACTTCGTCCTCGCCGTGGGCGTGGGCGGCGGCATGGCGCTGCTCTCCTACGCCATGCTCACCCGCCCGACGCCGAATGCGATCTCGGAGTTCTACCTCAGCCGCGCCTTGACCCAGGGCGGCGGCACCAACACCGTCAACGTGATGCTGGTGGACTTCCGCGGTTTCGACACCTTCGGCGAGATCACCGTTCTGGCAGTGGTTGCCCTCACGGTATTCGCCCTGCTGCGACGCTTCCGTCCACCGAAAGAAAGCATCCTGCTGCCAGCGCAACAACGGCTGCTGGCACGCGATGTGGTCACCGACCTGGTCAACCCTCGACACGCCCTCGACACCGCACTGGGCTTCATGATGGTCCCGGCGGTGCTGGTGCGTCTGTTGCTGCCGGTGGCGTTCGTGGTGTCGATGTACCTGTTCATGCGCGGCCACAACCAGCCGGGCGGCGGCTTCGTCGCGGGGCTGGTGATGTCGGTGGCCTTCATCCTTCAGTACATGGTCGCAGGCACTCAATGGGTCGAGGCCAACATGAGCCTGCGGCCGCTGCGCTGGATGGGCACTGGCCTGTTCTTCGCCCTTGCCACGGGCCTGGGTTCCATGGCGCTGGGTTATCCGTTCATGACCACGCACACCGCACATTTGCATCTGCCGCTGCTGGGCGATGTGCATGTGGCGAGTGCGCTGTTTTTCGACATCGGCGTGTACGCCGTGGTGGTCGGCTCGACGCTGCTGATTCTTACCGCGCTGGCTCACCAGTCGGTCCGCAGCCACCGTCCGACGTCATTGCCGCAGCCCATCGAGCCGGCCTCGCGACCCACTTCACAAGGAGCCATCTGATGGAAGAAGTCATTGCCATTGCCATCGGCGTGCTCGCCGCTTCCGGCGTCTGGCTGATCCTGCGCCCCCGGACCTTTCAGGTGGTCATGGGGCTGTGCCTGCTGTCCTACGGCGTCAATCTGTTCATCTTCAGCATGGGCAGCCTGTTCATCGGCAAGGAGCCGATCATCAAGGACGGCGTGCCCCAGGACCTGCTCAACTACACCGACCCCCTGCCCCAGGCGCTGGTACTGACGGCCATCGTCATCAGTTTCGCCATGACCGCGCTGTTTCTGGTGGTGCTGCTGGCGTCCCGTGGCCTGACCGGAAACGACCACGTCGACGGTCGGGAGAGCAGTGAATGAGTGTGATGAACCAACTGATCGTCGCGCCGATTCTGCTGCCGGTGCTGACCGCCGCACTGATGCTCTGGCTCGGCGAAAAGCACCGTCCGTTGAAAGCCCGGATCAACCTGCTGTCCACCGCGCTCGGCCTTGGCATCGCCATCACCCTGATGATGTGGGTACAAAAGACCGGGACCACCGGCTCGATCGGCGTGTACCTGCCAGGCAACTGGGAATCGCCGTTCGGCATCGTGCTGGTGGTCGATCATCTTGCGGCGCTGATGCTGGTGCTGACCGGCATCGTCGCCTTCTGCGCCCTGCTGTTCGCACTGGCCCGTTGGGACCGAGCGGGCGCGAGCTTTCATGCGTTGTTCCAGATCCAGCTGATGGGGCTTTATGGCGCCTTCCTGACAGCAGATCTGTTCAATCTGTTCGTGTTCTTCGAAGTCCTGCTGGCGGCGTCCTACGGCCTGATGCTGCATGGTTCGGGACGTGCGCGGGTGTCGTCCGGTCTGCATTACATCACCATCAATCTGCTCGCCTCGTCGCTGTTCCTGATCGGCGCGGCGTTGATCTATGGCGTCACCGGCACGTTGAATCTGGCGGATCTTGCCGTGAAGATTCCGCAGATTTCCGAGGCCGATCTGGGGCTCTTGCATGCAGGCGCAGCCATTCTTGCGGTGGCGTTTCTGGCCAAGGCCGGGATGTGGCCGCTGAACTTCTGGCTGGTGCCGGCCTACTCCTCCGCCAGCGCGCCAGTGGCGGCACTGTTCGCGCTGATGACCAAAGTCGGCGCCTATACCCTGCTGCGCTTGTGGACCTTGCTGTTCTCCGGGCAAGCGGGCGCCTCGGCATTCTTCGGCGGCGACTGGCTGATCTGGGGCGGGATGGCGACGCTGGCAGTAGCGGCGATTTCCATCGTCACCGCGCAGCGTCTGGAACGCATGGCGAGCCTGAGCATCCTGGTGTCGGCGGGCATTCTGCTGTCGGCCATCGGTTTCGGCCAGCCGAGCCTGACCGCAGGTGCGCTGTTCTATCTGGTCAGTTCGACCCTGGCCTTAAGCGCGCTGTTTCTGCTGGCAGAATTGGTGGAGCGCTCGCGCTCGGCCAACGAGATCCCGCTGGAAGACGACGCCGATCAACTGCCTAAAGCGCTGGAGTCGCTGCACCCGGTGCCGGGTACAAACCTGGATGACGAGCAGAAAGCCGTGGTCGGCCAGGTGATTCCCTGGACCATGGCCTTTCTGGGCCTGAGCTTCATCGCCTGCGCCCTGTTGATCATCGGCATGCCACCGCTGTCGGGCTTCCTCGGCAAGCTGACGTTGATCAGCGCACTGCTCAACCCGCTGGGCCTGGACGTGGCCAAGGACGAAGCCATCCGCGCCGACAGCTGGACGCTGGTCGCCTTGCTGATCGTCTCCGGGCTGGCGTCGCTGTTTGCCTTCGTGCGCGTCGGCATCAAGCGTTTCTGGACCGCGCAGGATCGTCCGTCGCCCGCATTGCGTCGTAACGAATGCATCCCCATCGCCCTGCTCCTGTGCGCCTGCGTCGTGCTGACCTTCAAGGCACAGGCGCTGCTGCGCTACACCCAGGACACCGCTCAGGCCCTGCACGACCCGCAGCAATATGTGTTGTCGGTCAAGGCCGCCAGACCCATTCCCGGGCCGACCACCGCGAACACGGAGGTGCAGCCATGAATCGCGTATTTCCTGCGCCGTTGCTGTCGCTGGCGCTGTGGGCGCTGTGGCTGCTGCTGAACCTGTCGCTGAGCGCAGGCAACCTGCTGTTCGGCGCGCTGCTGGGGTTCCTTGCACCGCTCATGTTCGCTTCGTTGCGTCCGCAACCTGCGCGAATCCGCAAGCCCGGTGTGGCGCTCAAGCTGTTCTTACTGGTAGGGCGTGATGTGGTGACGTCGAACCTGCAGGTGGCCTGGGGCGTGTTGCACGCCGGTCGAAAGCCGCCACGTTCGGCGTTCATCAAGATCCCGCTGGACCTGCACGACGCTCACGGGCTGGCGGCGCTGTCGATGATCTGCACCGTGGTGCCAGGGACCGTGTGGTCGGAACTGGCGCTGGATCGCAGCGTGTTGCTGATCCACGTGTTCGATCTGGATGACGAAGCGCGCTTCATCGAGCACTTCAAGACTTCCTACGAACGCCCGTTGATGGAGATTTTCCAATGAGCCCGCTGCTCGCCAACGCGATCTTGCTCAGCCTGTCGCTGTTCACCGTTGCCATGGTTCTCACCCTGATCCGGCTGTTCAAGGGGCCTTCGGCGCAGGACCGGGTTCTGGCGCTGGATTATCTGTACATCCTGGCGATGCTGATGATGCTGGTGCTGGGGATTCGTTATGCCAGTGACACGTATTTCGAAGCGGCTCTGTTGATCGCGTTGTTCGGCTTTGTCGGCTCGTTCGCCTTGGCCAAGTTTCTGTTGCGCGGCGAGGTGATCGAATGAATTCGCTGTATGTGTTGCCGTTCTGGGTGGAAGTGGTGACGGCTGTGTTGCTGGTGCTGAGCAGTCTTTTCGCGCTGATCGGTGCGATAGGGCTGTTGCGGATGAAGGACTTTTTTCAGCGCATGCATCCGCCTGCATTGGCCTCGACCATTGGCGCGTGGTGTGTGGCGTTGGCGTCGATCATTTATTTCTCGGCGATGAAGGAAGGGCCGGTGTTGCATGCCTGGCTGATTCCGATTTTGCTGGCGATAACGGTGCCGGTGACGACTCTGTTGCTGGCGCGGACGGGGTTGTTTCGCAAGCGGATGGCGGGAGATGGGGATGTGCCGCCGGAGGTTTCTGAGGGAGGGCATGAGGGGCGGTGATTTTCGGTTTTTGGTTTTTTTGGGTTGATCCGGGATTAGCGGTGATGCTGATTCTTCTGCTCTGGCTAACGCCAGACCTGTTTCGCCTTCGGCGAGTTACTTGATAAGACCCCAAGTAACCAAGGGTCCTGGCTCCTGGTTGGGCCCTCGTTCCTCGGGTTCCTTCACTCCGGCGACGCTCCGTGGGCCCGCCGCCATCCGCCATCCATGGCGGGGGGCGGCTGTCGCGGCATCCATGCCGCTCGGCCCACTCCACGCCACCTGCGTTCAGCCTGCACCCAAGTCGCGATTGGTGTCGTCCGGGAAATCGCGCGCTTAGAAGCAAGATCAAGATCAACGGCAACAGCACAGCAACAGCAACAGCAACAGCAACAGCGAACACGAACCCGTAGCAGTCCGGCTTGTGTGTAGAGCCGAAGTCTCAAAGTTGGACACCAATCTCTGTGGGAGACGCCGGAGGTCACGACGGTACGGGCCGCGATTCGGACGATAGCGGTGGATCTATTAGCAGATGAGCCACCAGACCCACCGCTTCGCTGCCGTCGCACAGCTCCGGCTTCTCCCACAGGGATCGTATCCGGACGACAGGTCACTGTTCGCTTTTGATCTTGCTTCTAAGTGCGCGAAAGTTCAGACGACACAAATCGCGACTTGGGTGCAGGCTGAACGCAGGTGACGTGGAGTGGGCCGAGCGGCATGGATGCCGCGAGAGCGCCGTCAGGACATGGATGTCCGTTCGGCGCGGGCCCACGGAGCGTCGCCGGAGTGAGGGTACCTCGACGAAGTCGAGGCCAAACCGGGAGCCAGGACACTTGGTTACTTGGTGTCTTTTCAAGTAACTCGCCGAAGGCGAAACAGGTCTGGCGTTAGCCAGAGCTCTATCTGCCTCGCCGCTATTACGTGGCGTATGCAGATTTCCAGCTGTACACGGAGCCCTGTGGGAGCAGTGCGACAGCCCGGGCCGCGGTCGGACGATAGGGGTAGGTCAGGCGACTCATTTGCAACTGACCCGCCGCCTCGCTGCCGTCGTGGCCTCCGGCGTCTCCCACAGGAATTGGGTCAAGACAGACAGCTGTGTTCGCTGTTGATCTTGATCTTGATCTTGCTTCTAAGTGCGCGATATCCCAGACGACACAGATCGCGACTTGGGTGCAGGCCGAACGCAGGCGTCGCGCAGTGGGCCGAGCGGCATGGATGCCGCGAGAGCGCCGCAAGGACATGGATGTCCGTTCGGCGCGGGCCCACGGAGCGTCGCCGGAGTGAGGGTACCTCGACGAAGTCGAGGCCAAACCGGGAGCCAGGACACTTGGTTACTTGGTGTCTTTTCAAGTAACTCGCCG